>Ga0194120_10000593_pt1 | contig 68449 bp, 63 predicted proteins | sample TA2MahCa65mmetaG_FD_148642 | JGI IMG/M metagenome (GOLD analysis project Ga0194120, IMG submission 148642) | Freshwater microbial communities from Lake Tanganyika, Tanzania - TA2015019 Mahale Deep Cast 65m | ecosystem: Environmental > Aquatic > Freshwater > Lake | place: Tanzania: Lake...
CAGAAACTTCAGCCACTCCTGGTGAGGATGCCGGGCCTGACATTGGCCAATAACCTTGCCTTCCAAAACATTGAGGGCGGCAAATAGCGTCGTCGCGCCGTTGCGCTTGTAGTCGTGGGTCATCGTCGCGCAACGCCGCGTGGGCACAGACTGAGCGCCTTCGTCAGGCTAACGCGCCCAGAACTCCTCGCGGGTGAGCGTGGCGGGTTCAGCGGCGATTTTCCAGGCGAAGGAATTCGAGTGCCAGCCTGATTTAACTCGACAGCCCCGCGTGCCATGTACCAAGGAAGTCTCATTTTGGCAGGTAGAGATGGCGTGCTGGACGGCGCGCTGCGCTCAGCAAGTCGAAGCTCTCTGGCTTGGGACACTGGCTCGCGCGGACATTCTTGTCCGCGGCAACGTCCGAATGTCTGGCGGTTTTCCGAAAGTTCGAACGCGCGCTTTTCATTTCAAGCTGCCGCGGATAAGAATGTCCGCGCTCCGGAAAATCGTCGCGACTTGGGATAATTCCGGGCGATACTGACAGGATAGACTGACTGAAAGTCTGCGCTGCGACGAAGTGAGACAGGCGAGACGCGCTGTGCTACTGCATTCGCTTTGGTAACTCGATAGAATCGTTATCCGTCGGAATAGCTCGTTGCATTTCGCCTCGGTCCGGGACTTCTCTAATGGCGGCACTTCCGTCATTCCGGAAAATCCAGAGTTGGTTCATGCGCTGCGTTTCGTTCATTAAGAACAGCAAGAATACTCCATTGCGGGGAATTTCATTTCGGATTAAATATTGCTGGAACCGGCCTCGGAGACCTTTCAGGATTGGATCGCTGCTGTTAACGCACTGAGCGGCGCTGTCCTTGACCTTCAAGTTCAGCCGCTGCTCTTTGCCATTCAATTCGAGAGTGACGAGGTAATTGCCATCCGGGACGGCTCGCATCTCTGTTGGATTGGTTGGCGCCGGCTTCGCGTCGGCGGCATGAGAGGCGCAGTCAAATAACGCCGTTCCCTGCTGGAGCACGAGAGCCGCAATCGCAGGCAAAAACAACTTCCACATCTTCATAAATCTTTGTCGTCCTTCTATTGGTCCAAGTGAAGCTTTGCCAAGCAATGAATGGTATTTAACTGATTGGGACAAGCGAAACGCGCTCGCCTCGATCGTTTCGCGTTATTCCCTGCGCCCGCGGATCCAGCGTCAAATGGCCGTCTACCAGGAAAGCGTAACGGTGATGGCCATGGTTGAGTTCGATCGCGAGGAGCCAGGCGCCGTCCGGGGTGCGTTTCATAGGATGCGCAGCCGGGTTCCATTGATTGAAGTCGCCGACCAGGCTGACCGATCGAGCGTGCGGCGCCTGGCAAATGAAATTCACCGCGCGCAACGTCTTCTTGGGAACAAAACGATCCATAGCAATAACAGCTGAAGCAACTATCGTCCCTCAGCTCAGGAGATTCTTAAGAATAACCGCCGCCGTCCTGCGGATTTGTTCGGATTGGCCTTCGAGCACACGATACTGTTCAGTCCAGCTGGCGGTGGTCTGATTCTTTTCACGCCAGATCGACTTGAGCACACGTTCCGTCCTTTCTACCTGTTGAAGTGCTGAAGAGAACGATTCGCGCCCTTCCGGCAGATCAGAAATATTGCCGACGAAAAAGCGGCTGATGCGTTTGCTGCTGAAGACAGCTTGCAAGAGCATGACGACGGTTTGTTCGTAGGCGTACCAGCGTTGCCGCAGGACATCGCCAAGGAAACTGTGGCAAACAGCAAAGAACTCGGAGCGCGGTCGCTCGGTAAACTGGCGAATCTCCTGGGCTGCTGCGGGAAACCAATTGTAAAGCAGCGCGAACGTTCCATAGTCATCGATCAACTGTTTGGAATTATTGTGATCGGTCGCGATTTCGCCGATGCAAACGTCTTGTTTGAGTTCTAAAATAATCTCGGGGAGATCATGCAGGCGGCCGAGCACCTCCTGGCCGATAGGTGTGCCATAGTTGAAGTGACCGGGAATCAACCAATAGACATCCTCTGGTCCGCCGCTTTCAAAGGCCTTGCCCAGGCCGCAATACCACATTTGGCACGTGTCCACACACCACGCATCGAGAATGTCCGAGTGTCGCGCGACCGTGTTTTCACGGAACTTGAGAAATTCCTCGTTCGCTTCCATGGCGTAATGTGTCTTGCGATCAATGACTGTGATCGGCCGCGCATATTTCTGCTTATCGGCATCCAACCGCGCAACGAGGCGATAAAGTTGTTCCAAGTCCGAGTAACCGTTGGGCTGGCGAAACGGGTAAATGATAACAGGATGAATTCTCCCAGCCAGTCTCGCGTCGGCCGGGTCCTTCGCCCCCTTAGGCTGAGCGCGTGCTGCGGCAGGCGGAGCTTTTTTCATGGGCCGATCATCGATCAAGCGCCATCAATTTCAAGCGTTTTGGCCAGTTCATAGCTGGAACAAAATAGCAGCCAAGGAAGCGTATGGAAGACCACTTCCTGTGAATTCCTCTGAATTCGGATCGGCGTTGCGAAAAGACACGTTATTATGCTCAAGTCAAGACATGCGCAGCCGGCACATTCCAATGAGCCGTGAGCAGTTCGACCTCCTGCCTTGCGAAATCGGGTGGAAGCAGGAGTATTCGGATGGCGTCGCGCACATTTCTCCGCGGATGGCCATCGCTTACACATCACTGCCGACGCAAACACCGGAAATATCAAGCGGGCTGACAGACATAGTGCTGCGCCCCGTTCTGGAAAGCTATGAACCGGAGCTGATGCGTTGTTTTCAGGAAGCTTTTGCCGACGCATTCGAATATTGCGACCAAACGATCAGTCAAGTGAAAGCCTCCGCCAAGCAATGTCTCCGGCACTTTTTCCAGGGACCGTTTCATCGCTGGCTTCCAGCGTCGCGCATCGCTTTGGTTCCGGCCAACGCGCCGCAAGCCGGGACGATTGCCGGTGCGGCGCTCGTCATATCGCAAACGCGGGACAAGGATTGGGCGCTGCTCGATATGTTATACGTCTCGCCGGCAGTCCAGCGGAAGGGCCTCGCGACAGCACTTGTGGCATCCGCGTTGAACGAACTTCATGCTTCAGGCTGGCGGCGATTAGTGAGCCGGTATCAGCTGGGCAACAAACCCAGCCAGGCTTGGCATCGCCGGTTCGGGTTTGTTGAAGAGCCCGACCTGGGCGTCGCGCAATTGCGGCTGAACGCCGCCGAGCATGATCTTTGGCGGCGGAGGCAAGCTGGGCTGCTTGACCGCGGTGAAGAGGAGCAATTGGTCCAACAATGCAATCATTGGGCTCAGGAAGTCGAGCGGCTTCAGCGGGCACTCGCGCAAGGCAAGCGCGCCGATGCATTCGCTTGGCAGCGATTTAGTCCGGTCGCGAGCGATTGAAATGCGGCAATAAAATAAATTACGCGGCTGCGTCCTTAACGGCACGACTCTGTGCGGCTCGCTTCCGCTGGTTTTCGTCGAGAATCTTCTTCCTGAGACGCAGGTTCTTCGGCGTCGCCTCGACATATTCATCGGAACTGATGTATTCGAGGGCGCGTTCCAAGGACATGCGCAGAGGCGCATCGAGCTGGATGCCTTTGCCGTCGCCTTGCGAACGCATATTTGTGAGATGCTTCGCCTTGCACGGATTAACGGGAATATCATTTTCGCGCGCGTTTTCGCCGACGATCATGCCTTTGTAGATTTTATCGCCCGGATCGACCATGAGCCGGCCGCGTTCCTGGATCATATTCAGCGCGTAAGCTGTTGCTTCGCCATCTTCCATGCTGACCAGCGATCCGTTCTTGCGGGCCGAAATTTCGCCGCGATCGGGACCGTACTCATGGAAGAGATGACTCATCACCCCGAGTCCGCGCGTGGTGTTCACTAAATCCGTTTCAAATCCGATCAGACCCCGCATCGGGATGAGAGCCTCAATGCTCACCTGATCCCCGTGATGATCCATGTGTGTGATGTCGGCTTTTCGGTCGGCCAGATTTTCCATGATTGTGCCCATGTTGTCCTTAGGGATTTCCAGGAACATCCTTTCGATCGGTTCGAGCAAATTCCCGTTTTCATCCTTTCGATAAATGACTTCAGGCCGCGAAACCAACACTTCATAACCCTCGCGGCGCATCTGCTCGACAAGAATGGCAATTTGCATTTCCCCACGCCCGCTCACGTTGAAAATGTTCGGCGCATCGGTGTCTTCGACACGCAAGGCAACATTCGTCCGCGTTTCCTTGATGAGACGTTCGCGAATGTGGCGGGCTGTCACCAGCTTTCCATCGACCCCGGCCAGCGGACCATCGTTGACGGCAAATTGCATTTGAATCGTCGGCGGATCAATGGGCACAAAAGGCAGCGGCTGGCGGTCTTCCGAGTCTGTCAAAGTCTCGCCAATGAACACGTCCTCAAAACCCGTTATCCCAACGATGTCGCCAGCGTGAGCTTCCGGAATCTCGATGCGCTTGAGGCCTTCGAAATGGAAGATGGCCGTGATCTTGGATGTTTCCTTGCGTCCGTTGCCGTGGATGCAAACCGACGAATCACCCACCTTCACCTTGCCGGTGTAGATTTTGCCGAAGGCAATACGTCCGAGGTAGTCCGAATAATCAAGGTTCGCGACCAGCAGCTTGAACTCGGAACCGGCATGCGCGCGCGGTGGCGGAATATGTTTGATAATGGCATCGAACAACGGCTCCATCGTGCCGCTGACGTGTTCCAACTCGGCCTTCGCGTAACCCTCTTTCGCGCTCGTGTAAACGACAGGAAAATCCAATTGCTCGTCGGTCGCATGCAACGAGACGAACAGATCGAAAACTTGATCCAGAACTTTGTGCGGAGCCGCATTCTCGCGGTCGATCTTGTTGATGACCACGATGGGCTTGGCGCCGGCTTCCAGCGCTTTGCGAAGAACAAACCTCGTTTGAGCTTGCGGACCTTCTGCGGCGTCGACCACGAGCAACACACCGTCGATCATGTTCATGATGCGTTCGACTTCGCCGCCGAAATCCGCGTGGCCGGGTGTATCAACGATATTGACGTGGTAATTCTTGTATTTGAAAGCGGCGTTCTTCGCCCGAATCGTGATGCCCTTTTCGCGCTCGAGGTCCATGGAATCCATGATCCGTTCCTCCGAGGCAATGGCTTGGTTGGCGCGAAATGTGCCCGATTGTTTTAGCAAACAATCGACCAGCGTCGTCTTGCCATGGTCAACGTGCGCGATGATAGCGATATTTCGTATATGCTGCATAAAAGCCGGTTCTGAAAAACCGGCCCGCTAATGTGGCGGCTAATTAGAAAAGGTCAAGCCCTTGTCAATGCTTGTCAATGCAATGCCAGGAAATACGGCGTTTGACTCGTTTGACTGCCGGGATTCAGTTCGCGATTGCATGAGTCTCGAAGGGACGGCTGAATGGGCGCATGTTGGCTTATGCAAACTGTCCATGACCGACGCGCCCGCACTGCAACAGGTTGATCGCACTTGCGTGCTGCTCGGCAGCCGGAAGCTCTCCTATTTTTCCGGCTGCGATTACTTCCGCCTCAGCAGCCATCCGGATGTGCTCCGCGCCTTGCGCGAGGGAACCAATCGTTTTGGCTTGAACGTGGCCGCTTCACGTTTAACTACGGGAAATCACAAACTGTATCTCGACCTCGAGAAACGCCTCGCTGAGTTTTTTCAGACGGAACGTGCCGTGTTGCTGTCGAGCGGGTATGCGGCGAATATTGCCGTGGCTCAAGCTTTGTCAGGAACGTTCTCACACGTGTTGCTTGACGAACGGGCCCACGCCAGTTTGGTTGATGCGTCGGAGATTTTCAGTTGTCCGATTGTGCGGTTCCGGCATCGCGATCCGAAGCAACTTGCCGATATTCTTCAAGTGATCGGGAAAACCGCCAAGCCGATTATTCTGACCGATGGAATGTTTGCCCACGACGGTTCGGTGGCGCCCGTCGGAGCCTATTTAGGGTTGCTGCCCAAAGACGGCGTTATTGTTGTGGATGACGCTCATGCCGCCGGAGTGCTCGGTGCGAACGGCCGGGGCACGCTGGAATATTTGGAAATCTCGGAGCAATCCCGGATCATCCGAACGATGACGCTGAGCAAAGCGTTTGGGGTTTACGGCGGGGCGATTCTAGGTTCATCGACGCTTCAGAAGCGCGTGTTGGAAAAGAGCCGATTCTATGTCGGCAACACTCCAATGCCATTGCCGCTGGCTGCGGCGGCTTTGCAAGCTTTGCATATTCTGAAAACGGATCGGCAACTGGCCGCGCGGCTTTCCGAAAATGTCCGATATGTTAAGGAAGAATTGCGGCAAATTCGGTATCCCGTCGAACCGACACCAAGTCCGATCATTCCATTGCTGCCAGAAACGCAGCGCGAGATCGGGCGTCTGAAGCGCTTATTCTTGGCGCAAAGGGTTTTTCCGCCCTGGATAAAGTATCCGGGCGGACCTCCACTCGGATACTTCCGTTTGGCCCTTTCCAGCGAACATACAAAAAAGCAGCTCGACGATTTCTTGCGTATCGGGCGTGGCTGGTGGCTCGAACGGTAATCTCCGGAAAAAGGGCGACACATTATTGGATTAGGCAGAATCTGCCCAACACAATACATAATATTTCTGCGCAATATCTGTTGAACTAAACCGCCTCGCGGTAGCTTTCCGATCCTTCGAACTTCGTGCGATCTGCTGAGTCTGGGTGAGTTGTAAATTGGAGTCTTATGACTCAATTACGACAACAACTCATCCAGGAATTGGTTCTGCGCGGGATGGCCGAGCGAACGCAGGAAGCCTACATTCACCACGTTTATCATCTGGCCAAGCATTTCCGGCTCTCACCGGATCAACTCTCCGATGCGCAGGTGCGAGCGTATCTGTTTGATTTGGCGGATAAGCGCAAACTCTCGGCCAGCACGGTCAATCAGGCGGTCAATGCCTTCCGCTTCTTCTACGAACATGTGGTCCATCGGGAAGTGGAGGCGTTGCGTCGGGCCTTGCCGCACCCGCGCAAAGCCATTCGCCGTCCGGAAGTCTTTAGCATTCAGGAAATCCAGAAGCTTTTGACCGTGGGAGCCGTTCATCCCATGCACCGGGCCTTTCTCATGACGGTCTATGGAGCGGGCTTGCGCCTCAACGAAGCCTGTCACCTCAAGTTCGAGCACCTGGACCGGGCTCGGAGGCAAATCCGTGTTGAGGAAGGCAAAGGCCAGAAGGACCGTTACACGCTGCTCTCGCCGCGGCTGCTCCAAGAACTCGAACAGTACTGGCGAGTGTGCCGCCCCAAGCATTGGCTATTCCCCTCGGTGCGCGATCCACAGCGTCCGATGCTCGATGGCACGGCGCAGAAGATTTATTACGCAGCCATCAAAAGAGCTGGCTTGCGGCGCAAAGGAGGCATTCACGCGCTCCGGCACTCTTTTGCCACGCATTTATTGGAAGCGGGCGTGGAGATCACCGCGTTGCAACGGCTCTTGGGTCACGCCAATTTGTCCACGACCAGCCTCGATTGGCACGTGCGACAGGAGCGCTTGGCAGAGATCACCGGGCCCTTGGATTTGCTGGACCTTCGCAGCGTTTTGCCTGAGTCATGAACGAGCCTGCCGCTCCGACCCTGGGGCGGTTGTTGCGTCAGGTGCTTGACCAAGGCTTGCTCAAGCTCTGCGCCGCGCATCGGAAGATCTTGGGCGCGCTGGCGGCCTGCCGCACTCCGGCTCTGGGAGGACATTGTTATCGCTGCGAAAAATGCGGGGGGGAACATCTCGTGCCGCATTCCTGCCGCAACCGGCATTGTCCGCAATGTCAGGGAACCCAAGCCCTCCAATGGTTGGAAGGGCAAGAAGCGGTCCTTTTGCCAGTGCCCTACTTCCATCTGGTCTTCACGCTGCCCCATGGCTTGAATCCGCTCATCCGCCAGAATCGGCGCGCGCTGCTCAATCTGCTCTTTGAGGTGGTGAGCCAGACGCTCCTGGAGTTTGGCCGCAACGACCTTAAAGCTCAAATCGGCCTCACCGCTGTGCTGCACACCTGGGGACAAACCTTGGTTGATCATTACCACTTGCACTGCATCGTGACCGGTGGTGGATGGGCGCTGGAGGGTTCGGGCTGGATCAGGAGCTCGGACTCTTATCTATTCCCGGTCCGGGCGCTGAGCAAAGTTTTCGGCGGTAAATTTCGCGATGGGTTGCGCCGACTCTACGACCAAGGGAGCTTGGAATTTCACGGAGAGTTGGAAGCACTGGCGGCCCAGGAAGCTTTCGCAGGGTTGGAGCAAGAACTGCAAAGCCCCCAATGGGTCGTCTATGCCAAGCGACCCTTTGCCGGTCCCCAACAAGTGCTGCGTTATTTGAGCCGCTACACGCACCGCGTGGCCATCAGCAACTCTCGTCTGCTGGGGTGGGATCAACAGAGTGTCCGGTTCTCTTACAAGGATTACGCCGATGGGCACCAGCGCAAGATCATGAGCTTGACGATCGAGGAATTTGTCCGGCGCTTTTGTCTGCATTTGCTGCCGGAGACTCATCATGAAAATAGAACCTCCAGCCATTGGGTCTAAAGGCCACGGTAAAACGACAGACTACTTTCTCCTGTAAATCAACATCATGGGTTCAGCGGTTCAGTTCAACAGGCAGTGTATCCCACATGCCGCCGAGCACGCGTGCCTCGCTTTCCACACTTGCGAGCCGCGGCATGCGGGATACACTGCTTAATGTTGGGCCTTAGGAGCCTTAGGAAATTCGTGACACCCTACGAGACACGTGAATTCATTCTGGCCGCTCTCGGCAACGTCGATAAAGACCATATCTTTCTGGAGCGAGACAGCGCTACCGGGACACTGGTTGCCAAAGTTTTTCTTCGTGGAGATCAGCTTGATGAGGCATTGCGCGAGAATGGACGATACGTACGAGAGGCTTCGATTGAGTCCGGCGTACGCATTGACGTCACCTTTGCAACCGAATGGCCAGGCATAACCAATCGCTGGACCGAATGACGCGGAGCGCGATAACGTTGCCATTCCAATCGAGCGTCGTTGGCGCGCTCCTCGTCATCGGTCAGCTTTTTCGTTGGCCGCGTTGCACGCCATGAAACGATTCGCCATTTTGTTTGTCGTCATCCTGAGCACGATTGCAACGCTGATCGTGAATGCGACGCCGGCCAGCCCGGCGATCACGACATTGACACCGGCAAGAATCCTCTTGGCGGGGTCGTCCCTATTCATTATTCAATTGGCTCATCAAATGAATAATGAATAGACACGACCCCAAAGGCCCCCCAACATAGGTCCGCAGCGCTGGCAAGCCGGACGCAGTCCAAACGCTGGCGCGTGTTTCGCGCGGCACTGCATACCTTGCCCGTCATCAAATGGACGGCGCCGCCGACTGCACCTGCATCTCGCGCAGCGCCCTTTTCAGAATCTTTCCCGTCGCATTTCGCGGGAGGCTCGGCAGAAAGATCACGCGGCGCGGCACCTTATAATCGGCCAGCTTTCCGCGGACGAATTGCAGCAGCGCCTTTTCGTCAAGTGTCGCGCCTTCATTGGCTGCGACGAAGCCGACCGGTTGCTCACCTTTGCGCGCGTCCGGAACGCCAATCACCGCCGCCTCCTTAACACCCGGGAACTGATAGATGATCTCTTCGATTTCGCGCGGATAAACGTTGATGCCGTTCACGAGCAACATGTCCTTCTTACGATCGGTGATGTAGTAATAACCGTCTTCATCCCGATACCCGACGTCGCCCGTGAGCAGCCATCCGTCGCGCAGAGCTTTCGCCGTCTCTTCCGGCTGATTCCAATAACCCTGCATCACGTTGCCTCCGCGCACGCAAATCTCACCCACCTCGCGAGCGCTCAAATGTTTCCCGTTCTCATCCTGAATGCAGACCTCGACATCCGGAATCGGCACGCCAATCGAGCCGGCTTTCCACGGCCCGCGAATTGGATTCATCGAGACGACGGGGCTGGCTTCGCTCAAACCGTATCCTTCCAGGAGGGGCACGGAAAACTTTTGGCTGAATTCCTTCAAGATTTCTCCCGGCAACGGCGCCGCGCCACTGACACAGAGGCGCAAGGGCAAATTCGCAGGAATCTGAGGATTGGCCAGGGCGCGAAAGAACTGCGGAATGGCCGGCAAAATAGTCGCCTCCCGATTGATGATTTCCTGAACGATGTTCTTGGGAGGATGCAGCGATTTGATCAAGACGATCGATCCCCCGACGATCAGCGGCAACAGAATGCCGACGCACAGCATGAAACTGTGAAACATCGGGAGAAGAATGACAAACCGATCGAAGCTGACGGCTTCGAGGACCTGCTGGCAGCTTTCCACGTTGTGCAGAAGGTTGCCGTGGGAAAGCATTGCGCCCTTCGGCCGGCCGGTCGTTCCGGAGGTGTAAATGATGACTGCCAAGTCCGCTTCCGTTCGCTCGGCAGGTCGAAATTCGGTCGAGAGAGCCGCGAGATTATTGAAGGTCTCGATTTGAAAGGACTTGAGTTGCGGACGTCCACTCGTCAATTGCGGCAGTGCTTCCGACATCGTGGCGTCAGTGATGAGAACGTCGATGCTGGCGTCGCTTAAGATGTAAGTTACCTCATTCGGTTTCAGGAAATTATTGATCGGCACAGCTACAGCCCCTGCATTGAAGATGCCAAACAAAGCCGAAACAAATTCGGGACAATTCTTCAGCCAGATCCCCACGCGATCACCTGGCTTGACCTGGCAGTCGCGCTGCAACACCTGCGCGAGGCGTCGGGATTGATCATGCAACGTCCCATACAAATACTCCGATTCTCCCCAAAAGAGCGCCGGTTTCGAGGCATTGGTCTCAGCCGAGCGGGCAAATGCAGAGGCAAGATTCATGTGTAAGAATGGTTTGTTTTCAAATAACGGGATACTCTTACTTCAAGCATGTACCGTCCGCTAGTCTGGAGTTCCAGCCGAGCAGCATCGGACGTCAGCCATCTTGCCTGACGCAGCGGTGGTCGCCTTCCCCGTAGCGCAGAGTTTGGACATTTTGCGCGCCGGACTTAGTCCTGCACTTGATCTCACACTTAATCCATTGGAGGGTGTGGCCCCGAATTGAAGGAAATGGGCGCCGAATGGGGGCTGACCAGCGGAAATTCCTCGAATTGGCTGAATCGTCAGTGATGAAGGTAAATACCTATATGCAATTAAGTCAAAGAACGGGAGAGATATTGCTGGAACCGGCGCAACGCGGTCTGGCACCGGTGGATCGGGTGGCGCTCTCTTGGTTCGGGGATTAGCTGGCATGCCCGAACTGGACTAAGTGCGAGATCAAGTGCGAGATCAAGTGCGGGATTAAGTCGGTTGGAAATATCCAAACTCTGCTACTACCACCAAACACCTGTTTCAGCGTGGTGGGTGCCCAGATGCACCCGCGATGCCCGCGATGTGGTTCCTCGAGTTCCTCGATTTCTCCACTTGGCAAAAGCACTGGCGCGAGAGTAGAGTCTGTCCATTACCCGGATTAACTTTAGAGTCACTTGTTATTTCTCATGAAAGGCCAAGCATACACTGCAATTGTCGTCCTTTGTGCCCCCCTTATTCACCTCGCTGTGGCGGCGGAGAAAACCCAAGCCGATGCCAGCAAACCGGTCAGCTTTTACAAGCAGATTCGCCCCATCCTCCAGGCGAATTGCCAGGGATGCCATCAACCCGCGAAAGCCAAAGGAGGCTACGTGATGACTGACTTCGAACGAATGTTCGCGCCAGGCGACACAGGCGAAAAACCAATCGTCGCCAGCAAGCCCGAAGCCAGCCTCATCATCAAACAAATCACTCCAGTCAAAGGTGAGGCCGAGATGCCGAAGGGCAAACCGCCGCTTGCGGAACATGAAATTGATTTGGTGCGCCGCTGGATCGCACAAGGCGCCAGCGATGACACTCCACCAAATGCCCGCCAACGTTACGACGCCGACCATCCCCCAGTTTACAGGAGATTACCGGTCGTTACGTCGCTCGATTATTCTCCAGACGGCAGTTTGATCGCGGTCGCCGGTTTCCACGAAGTGTTATTGCACAAGGCGGACGGCTCCGGTTTGGCGGGCCGGCTCATCGGATTGTCGGAACGCTTGCAAGCGGTCCGATTCTCGCCCGACGGAAAGTTCCTTGCCGTGGCGGGCGGCCAACCGGGGCGGATGGGTGAAGTGCAAGTCTGGGAGATGGAGAAAAAGAACTTGGTGGTTTCAGTGCCCATCGGCTACGACACCGTCTATGGCGTGAATTGGTCGCCCGATGGCAAACTCATCTCTGTTGGGTGCCCTGACAATACGGTCCGTGCCTTCGAAGCGGCGACCGGCAAGCAAGTGGTCCAGCAAGGCTCGCACAATGATTGGGTGCTCGACACGACGTTTTCCAAGGACGGATCACACATCATCTCCGTGGGACGCGACATGTCTGTGAAGCTTACTGAAACAGCGAGCCAGCGATTCATCGACAACATCACGTCCATCACTCCGGGCGCTCTGCGCGGCGGCATTCAAAGCATCGCCCGGCATCCGACCAAAGACGAGATTCTCGTCGGCGGCTCTGATGGCATTCCGCAGATTTATCGGGTCTTCCGCCAAACCGCGCGGAAGATCGGTGACAACGCTGCGTTGATTCGCAGATTCCCGGCCATGGAAGGGCGGCTTTTCAGCGTGGATTACAGCGCAGACGGCAAACGGGTCGCGGCTGGAGCGAGCTTGGACGCGCATGGCGCGGTGAACATTTACAGCGCAGAATTCGATTCGGCCATTCCAACGAATCTCGTCTCAGCGCTCGAAAAAGAGGTCTTCGGGCAAAGCGCGCAGGAAAAGGAAGCCATCGAAAAATATGTCACGGCCGATGTGAAACTTTTGGCATCGACCACATTCTCGAATGTCGCCGTTTATGCCATTGGCTTCAGTCCGGATGGCGCGCGTGTGGCCGCGGCGGGCAGCGATGGTCAAGTGCGGCTGATCGAAGCGGCTTCGGGAAAAGTCATCAAGGAATTTGCCGCTGCTCCGTTGAGCGGAACCGCTCCTGAAACTAAAGCTTCGGAAGTATTGGCCGCGAGCGAAAAAGCGCCTGAAGTCGAAAAGGAATCTCTCCCGAGCGGAGCCGAAGTCAGCCGCCTGGAAGTGCAGCCATCGCAAATTCGTCTTTCGAGCCGCAACGAACACGCGCAATTAATCGTCACTGCGAAACTTAGCACTGGCGATGACGTGGATGTCACGCGTCTCGCGTCATTTTCCGTCAGTAGCGATCTGGGTCGTGTTTCGGCGCGCGGAAGGTTCACCGCGCACAAGAGCGGGTCGGGCACGCTGACAGTTTCCTTAGCCGGGAAAACCGCGACTGTGCCGGTCGAATTGGCAAATCTCAAAGCCGCATACGAGGCCGATTTCGTGCGCGACGTGAATCCAGTGCTTTCGAAATTGGGCTGCAATGCAGGAACATGTCACGGATCCAAAGACGGCAAGAACGGCTTCAAGCTCTCTTTGCGCGGATACGATCCAATCTACGATGTGCGCGCTTTTGCCGACGATCTCGCCGCGCGCCGAGTCAATCTAGCCTCGCCGGACGACAGCCTGATGCTGCTCAAGTCCACGGGCGCCGTGCCGCACGAAGGCGGGCAGCGCACCACGACTGACTCTGAATACTACGCGATTCTTCGGCAGTGGATTGCCGATGGCGCCAAGTTGAAGAGCGATTCTCCACGTGTCGCGAAAATCGAGGTCTTCCCGAAAGACCCGGTCGTTCAGAGCATTGGCGCACGACAGCAAATGCGCGTGCTTGCCACGTATGCTGATGGCCACACCCGCGATGTCACTGCCGAGGCCTTCACCGAGAGCGGCAATACGGACATTGCATCGGCTGACCCGCTGGGCTTAATCACGACCTTGCGGCGCGGCGAAGCGCCAATCCTGTTCCGCTACGAAGGCGCTTATGCGGCGACCACCGTGACGGTCATGGGTGATCGCACGGGATTTGTCTGGCAGGATCAGCCTGCGAACAATCGCATCGATCAATTCGTGGCTGCCAAATGGAAGCGCATGAAAATTCTGCCGAGCGACCTTTGCAACGATGCGGAGTTCATTCGGCGGGTTTTCCTCGATTTGACCGGCCTTCCGCCGGCCGCGGAAGAAGTGCGCGAGTTCCTGGCGGATAATCGCACGACCCAAGTTAAGCGTGACGCGCTCGTCGAGCGGCTCATGTGCAGCCCAGAGTTTGTCGATCATTGGGCGAACAAATGGGCCGATCTGCTTCAGGTCAATCGCAAGTTCCTCGGTGAAGAAGGCACTGATCTGTTCCGCAGTTGGATTCGCAAGGAAATCCAAGAGAACACGCCTTACGACGAATTCGTCCGCAAAATCCTCACCGCCTCGGGCTCGAATAAGGAGAACCCAGCCGCTTCCTATTACAAGGTGCTTCGGTCGCCGGCCGAGACGATGGAGAATACCACGCACCTTTTCCTCGCAACGCGTTTCAACTGCAACAAATGTCACGATCACCCATTCGAACGCTGGACCCAGGATCAGTACTACCACATGGCCGCATTCTTCGCGCAGGTGGACCTGAAACAAGACCCGGCCAGCGGTGACAAGAAAATTGCCGGGACAGCAGTGGAAAGCGCGAAACCGCTCTTTGAAATTATCGCCGACAACAAGGAAGGCGATGTGAAGCACGATCGCACTGGCAAAGTCACACTGCCCGATTTTCCATATTCGGCGAAATACACTCCTTCGACGAATGAGACGCGGCGGGCCAAGCTTGCGTCATGGCTGACTTCTTCGGACAACCGTTATTTCGCGACGAGTTACGTCAACCGGCTCTGGGGTTATCTGATGGGCGTCGGGTTGATCGAACCGTTGGATGACATTCGGGCGGGAAATCCGGCCAGCAATCCTGAGCTTCTCGATTACTTGACCCGCGAGTTTATTCAAAGCGGCTTCAACACCCGGCATGTGCTCCGTTTGATCTGCCAGTCCCGCGTTTATCAGCTTGGAGTGACAACCCATCAATGGAACGCGGACGACAAAATCAATTACTCGCACGCCATGGCGCGCCGCTTGCCCGCTGAAGTGTTGCTCGACGCCGTCTATCGCGTGACCGGATCGTCCCCGACATTTCCAGGAGTGAAGCCTGGAACCCGCGCCGCGCAATTGCCTGACGCGACCGTGGATTTGCCGAGCGGGTTTCTAGCGAACCTTGGCCGGCCGCCACGCGAGAGCGCGTGCGAATGCGAACGCAGCAACGACATTCGACTCGGTTCTGTGATGTCCTTGCTGAGTGGCCCGGCTGTTTCCGGCGCGGTGAACGATCCGCGCAATGAGATCGCCGAATTGGTCCGGAACGAGACTGACGATCGCAAGCTGGTCCAGGAAGTTTTCATGCGAGTCTTGAATCGTCCTGCGGCGGACAAAGAGATCAATTCTGCGCTCTCGGTCATGAGCGACGTGGAAAAGGAACATTCGCGTCTGACCGCGGAACTGACAAAAGCCGAAGCGTCAGGGGCAATCACCAAGGAGAAAAAGGACAAGGAACGGAAGGACGCAATCGCGAAGGCGGAATCCGAACTAGCCGCGCACCTCGCCGGGCAAGCGCCGAAGCTCGCGGCGGCGGAACGAGGGCGCCAGGAGAAGATTGCCGACGCGGAACAGATCGTCAAAGAGTTCGAACCGGCCTTGCTGGCGAGATTGGCGGAATGGGAAAACGGATTGAAGGAAGAACAATTTGCCACGCTTTGGTCGCCTTTAACACTTGGCGAAGTCCGAGGCACCGGCTCGGTAAAACTTGAGAAATTGCCGGACGGTTCGATTCGCTCGTCGGGTAGCAATGGCGAACTGCCTGTTTACATTGTCAATGCCGAAAGCAGCATGTCCAAGATCACCGGTTTCAAGCTCGAGGTGCTCACAGACGACAACCTGCCCGCTTTTGGTCCGGGGTTGAAAGACGGAAATTTTTTCCTCAGCGAAATCGTTTTTGAATCCGCTTCCAAGACCAACGTGGCCAAGCTGGCGAAGGTGAAGATCAAGGAAGGGCGCACCGACAGTATCGATCCGAAATACAACTTGAAACATGTCTTTGATGGACGGGGCGAACAGGGCCGGGCCGAAGGGTGGTCGCTGGCCAGCGGCGCCGCTGGAGAACCGCACTGGGCAGCGTTCGCGTTTGAGGCGCCCATCGAAGAGAAGAGCGGCGCCGCGTTGAGAATCTCCTTGCAGCACCTTTATCAGCCGCCGTATGAGATCGGACGTTTTCGGCTCTGGGTCACAACCAGCGCGCAGCCGATGGCCGAGGGTCTTCCCGCGGACGTCGCGCAAGTCTTGAAAACGCCGGGGGCACTCCGCACGCCGCAACAGACGACTCGATTGATCGCACATTATCGCGGCGTGGATGCCGAACTGCGCAAGCGCGAGCAGGCTTTGGCGGTCACGCGCCGGCCGTTGCCTGAAGATCAAAAACTCAAGGAGTTGCATTTGAATCTCGAGCGAGCGGCCCGTCCGGTTCAAACAGATCCCGTTTTGGTTCAATTACGCCAAGATGCGCAACTCAGCGCCAAACAACTGGCCAACCGCCGGCTGACGGGGGCGCAAGACCTGGCCTGGGCTCTAATTAATACGCCGGCGTTTTTGTTCAACCGATGATGAGAAGAGGCCAGAACATTAAGCAGGTCGGACAGCCGTGTGTAGCGCAGACTTTCAGTCTGCTGTATCGCAGAATTGTATTCTGCCGATCGCAGGCAAGTTCGAACGTCCCAGAAGGTGCGGACGGTATGCCGATTGCAAATCGGCGATACAGCAGACTGAAAGTCTGCGTTACGACGAAGGCAGGTGCGTTTACGTTGATCGAGCTATTGGTGGTCATTGCGATTATCGCTGTTCTCGCGGGCATGCTTCTCCCCGCGTTGGCGCGTGCCAAATCTCAGGCAACCAGTGTTAAGTGTGTGAATCACCTGAAGCAGATCGGCCTGGGCTTAAGCATGTATTTGGCCGATCACGAAGTTTTTCCCGAAGCCACCACCTTCGAGATGGACGCAGCGCATCCACCGAGAGAGCGCACTTATCTAACGCGGCTTGCGCCTTACGTGGTTGCGCGGGAGGCGAACGTCACGAACGTGAGTGCGGTTGATGTTTTTCACTGTTCGGAACGCATTTCGCGGCGTTCTTCGCTTGCGCACACAGGCCGGCCCGATTACGATTACAACATAATGGGTGTGAAAGCGGACTTCGAGGTCAGCACGGAAAAACTCGGCCTCGATGGCGGCCGCCGGGAAAGCGCCGTTGTCAATCCCAGCGAGATGGTCGCTGTCGGAGCGATTTCCGAAGGTCTAAACCGGGGTGTGATCAGCGTGATTCCTTATCCGACGAAAGAAATCCAAACCGCCTCCGTTTCTCTGGGGGTGCAACATCGCGACAAGCCCAACGCCGTATTTTGCGATAACCACGTCGAGTCATCGCCGCGAACCAAATGGGTGGCGGCATCCGAACTAGCGCGGCGTCGATGGAACTACGACAATCTCCCACATCAAGAGATGTGGCCGCAGGCAGAACCATGAAAGCAAGCGCGAAGGGCATTCAACGCATCCGAGACAATCGGCGCGCTTGTTCTTTCAGCCGTTCCGCTCGGAAATCGCGGTATTCTGATTCGGTGGCGGCCAGAAGTTCGCGCCAGTGCGCTGTATCTGATCGCGCTTTCACCAGGGCTTGCTCAACCAATTGCTTCACGATCGCCAGCTTTGGCGCTTTCTCCGCAGGTGTGCAACCCTCCGCCTCCCAGCGTGCGGCTAGTATCGCCTCAAGCTTCGGATTTCGCGCCATGCCCAAAGACCCGGTTCAAAATCGTTTGGCGTTGATCGCTGGAAAGATAATGTTCGCCGGCCAGGCTCGCGTGAAGCAGTTCCAGTTCCGCTTCGATTGCCTCAATGGTAATGCCTTGGGTGTTAGGTCCAATTTCTTGCACCCGCGCCAGCATGGCCAGTTCTTCCCCCGTGGCGATAACTTGGACCAGATACGCACGATGGATACGCCTGTCTTCGTCCGAAGGTGTTTGCAAGACCATCGACTCATCAGCCGCTGCTCGAAATTCTTTAACTCGATCAAACCAGCGAATGGACTCCTGGACAAGGTTTTCACTCCTTTCGGTTTGGTCGCGACGATGTTGCTCCGCAGCAGCCCGGACCGCCTTCCAAGTATCCGATACGGTGCCCATGCCGGCAAAGTGCCAGCAGCGACCCTGAGTGTAAAGGCGAGTTTTCCAGTCGAGAATTTTTCAACAACTGTTTTAATGTTCCATTCCGTTAACCCTTAACTCAAACAAACTATGATCCGGATACCTGGTGAACTCTGCACGGACCTCTGCGATTCGAACCTGAAATTGACGCGCCGCGATCTGCTTCGAATTGGCGGTTCGAGCATTCTGGGCTTGTCGCTCGGCTCCATGTTTCAACTGAGCGCCCGAGCCAATGAATCAGGCGCCAAAGGCGGTCCCGGCTGGGGCCGCGCCAAGAGCGTAATCATGGTTTACCTGCAAGGCGGGCCAAGCCACCTCGACCTCTGGGACCCCAAGGAGAATGTGCCTGATAAGATCAAGAGCCCCTTTAACTCAATCCCAACTAAGATACCAGGCGTTCATTTCACTGAGATTCTGCCGCAACTCGCCAAAGTGAATGACAAATTCACGATGATCCGTTCGATGAGTTACACGCCAAACGGATTGTTCAATCATACGGCGGCGATCTACCAAATCATGACCGGTTACACGACCGACAAGGTCAGCCCGTCCGGACAACTCGAACCGCCCAATGCGAAAGATTTCCCGAACTTCGGCTCGAATATCGTCCGCCTCAAACCGGTCACGCAACCAATGCTCCCGTTCGTCATGCTGCCGCGGCCCCTCCAGGAGAGCAATGTGGTCGGCAAAGGCGGCACCGCCGGTTTTCTCGGCAAAGCGTTCGATCCTTATTATCTCTTCCCCGATGGCGACGACATGGACATGTCCAAGATGGACAAAATTCGCACGGACGACCTGAAGCTGCCTCCTGAGGTGTTTGCCATGCGGCTGCAACGGCGGGCGCAGCTGCGCGACACGCTCAACGAAGCGATGCCCGAAATCGAGAAGGCCGTGGAACATTACAACCTCGATGAATATTATCAGCGCGCTCTGAACTTGATCGTTTCGGGCCGCGCGCGAAATGCGTTCGATCTGGCGCAAGAGCCGGACAGCGTCCGCGACCGGTTCGGGCGAAATACTTTCGGGCAAAGCTGTCTCCTGGCGCGCCGGCTCGTCGAAGCAGGCACGCGCGTCGTCGAAGTCGTCTGGCCCAAGATTGCCAACTCGGACAATCATTCCTGGGACGTTCACGTCGGTCTCGCACAACGCATGAAGAACCAGTCGGGGCCGATGCTCGATCAAGGTCTCTCCGCGCTTTTTGAGGATCTCGATCAACGGGGAATGTTGAGCGAAACATTGGTGGTTGCCATTGGCGAATTCGGCCGCAGCCCGGAGAAAGGGCTGAGCACCTCGGGCAACAGCAACAGTCCAGATGGACGCGATCATTGGCCGTACTGTTACACGTCGGTAATTGGCGGCGCGGGGATCAAGCGCGGTTATGTCCACGGCAAATCTGACAAGACCGCCTCCAGCCCGCTGGAAGATCCAGTTCATCCAATGGAAGTCCTGGCCACCATTTATCACGCATGCGGCATCGATCCCGAAACGATTGTCTACAACCACCTGAATCAACCACGCGAACTCGTCAAAGCGAAAGCGGTGACGAAGCTGTTCGCGTAAGTGGCTTATTGTAGAGCGTTTCTCGAAACAGATTTCCGGATGGGCAGGGCAAACCTGCTGGTTGGTCGGCAACGCGGCAGCGTTTCCCTACCTATCCGGAATCTGTTTCGAGAAACGCTCTAATCTAATGCGGGAGGAACTTCAGAATCGCGGTCGCGGTCACGTCGTTTTCTTTTGCCACCGCGATCATTTCTGAAATGTGGCTTTCCCGCGGCACGTAGAGCAAGTCGGCTGGAACGCCATGCTTTCGAAGCGCCGCATTAAATTCGCGCGCTTGGGCGGGAAGCGTTGGATAATCCCACTGGCAATAACTGATCAGAAATGGCGGCGACCCGGCCTTCACATGAAATAACGGCGACGCTTCACGACGGAATTGAGGGTCATTTCCAAAAACGGACGCTTGACCTTCACCGACGGCCAAGTTGTAAACGCCGCTTAAGGCGATCGTGCCGCGAATGATTTTGGGTGTGAGTTGATGTTTGGCTAAGTAACGTTCGTCGAGGGCTAGCAGAGCCGCCAGATGTCCGCCCGCCGAATGACCGCCGATGTAAATGCGATTCGTGTCGCCGCCATGTTCGGCGATGTGCCGGACCACCCAGGCAAAAGCCGCTGCCACGTCCTCGATCTGAGCCGGATGCCGAAACTTGGGGGCCAAACGATAGCTCGGCGCCACGGTGAGAATTCCTTCTTTGGCGAAACGGTTGCCGATTGGCACGTACTGAGCACGGTCCCCGGACCGCCATGCGCCGCCGTGAATGAACACAAAAACCGGCGCATTTTTCTTCTCCTTCGGCAAATACAAATCGAGTTTGTGCTTGGCCGATTCGTCTTCCGGTCCGTCTGTATAAACAAGGTCTCGGCGGACTTCGACATTTGGCGAGATGTCCATCGAGGGCAGCGCCAGCATGTCGAGCGACGGCGCCTTGACGTAAACCGGATTCGAGTAGATCCATGGCCGGTCTTCTTCATCGACGCTCAGCCAGGCTTCGACACGATATGCGCCGGGAGTCTTCGCTTGGAAGGTGAGATTTGTTCCTTCGGTTTCGTGAACCACCGCGCCATTGTGGAACAGCCGGAGTTTCGCGGCGATCGGAGTAACCGCAACGAGCCGCGTTGTGCCGAGCAACGGCGCGGCATCACCCATCGAAAACACTCCCAGATTATTGACTGCGCCGAAGGCAAACCCAGTCGGATCACAGAGCCAGTCATGCGAGACATAGACATGACCTTCACGCAGTGACTGGCGAATCTCCGGTTCGGTTAATTCGCGCGCGAGGATATGCGTGCAGAGGTTCCGAAAACTGACTTCGTAAGGGTCGAAGGTCGTGCCTTGAAAAACCTGGTTCTGGTGCGCGTCGTTCGCGGCAATCCCTGCAAACGGCTTCTGCTTCGTTTCTTGGTCCCATTTCGAGAAGAACTCAGCGCGATAGCCCGTCCCAGCGGCAAAGAATTCATCCGGATAAGTCTTGAAATCTTCGACGAGCTTGCGCCAGCGGCTCGGATCGGTCGCAGCATCGAGTAAATATTGCTGAAGGCTCTTATCGATTACGGCGTCGCTATGGCGGTTGGAAATCTCCATTCCGGCAAAACCGTCGCTGGAAGCGTCGTAACGCTCTTCAATATGAGAGAGGAAACGCAAACCGCCTTCCGCCAGAGGCTGGCCCTCTGCGTTGTAATCGGGAAAACGCAGAACGCCGTTGCCATCCTCCGAACCCGCGATAAAGAGCACGCCATCGCGCAAGCCCCGCCATGTTTCAGGCTTGGGCCCTCGGTGATCGGTCCACATGACAACGCGAACACCAGTTTTCTTTGCGGCGGCGAGAACTTCGGGCCGAGTGCCTTTGGTGTGGTCAGAGTCTTCGGCGTGAACGTGAATGACAGCGCGAAAATCCTCGTAGACGCCGACATTGGGCAGCGTCTTGCGCGCGCGCTCGAAGGATAGAACGGCTTCGCGTGTCTGTTGCAGTCGTGCGGTCTCAAGCCGCTGCGCGGCCGTCCACTTCGATTTCGGCGGCTCGGCTGCAACAACGTAATATCCAAACGCCAAGACCGCTACGAACTGAGCCAAGGTTCTCATGATAGATCGATTGGCGACAGAAGAAGCCAAATTGATTGCTGGTGTCAAAGCGAATCGCGAGCTGCCGCAGCCGCGCCTAATCGAAGCACAGAAAGATTGAAACAGAAGGCAACGAAGGCAGCTCTCGTATCAGAGCCGCCTTTTTTCTGCCCTAAGTCACAGGAACGGCGGTCGCGTCCTACAAACGAGGCCGCGTGGCGCGGGGCAGGGGTGCCGTCCGGACTGCTTTCTGAAAGCGAGGTTTGGCAATGTTCGAAGCGCCCGGGCGGCGGGTAAAGCCGCCGACTTTTCGGCCGGCAGCCAGTTTCGCTTTGAGGCGTTTCCAGAGAGGCTTGAGGTCGGGTTCCTTCAATGCCAAGCGCACAATATTGTCGCCGTCTCCTTTTTCGATAGCCTTCTCCAGCCAAGGCCAAGCTTCCGCCGGGTTGTTGAGCCGGCAGGTATAACAGGCGAGGCAATAGGAAATGATGGGCAAATGCGAAAACTTGTCGGCCACATTTCGCAAGATGTCGCACGCCTTTTCGGTGTGAGCCATTTCATTGAGAGAATAGGCCTGGTGAATCCAGCCTGAGGGGCGGTCTGGATCGAGCTCGCAGATGGCCGTGGCGATCTCAAAGGCGGCCGTCCACATTTTGTTCAAAGCGAAAATCTGCCAGCGCACTTCCAATACATCCGGGTGGATGCGAAAGGCGGCGGTGACGCATTCGAGTTCACGATTTGCCTCGATGCAATTTCCGAGCTCCAGCCAGCCCCGCGCTGCATTGATGTGACATTTGTCCTTTTCGGAAAGCTGATTCATATCGCCCAAGAAACGGTGAAAATCGATTGTTGTTTGCCTAAGGTGGTCAGGCCGCTTTGGGAAATGCGGCTGCGATCTCTGCGAAGTCAGCTTCGAGAATAGTCGAATGATCAGGGCCACGGTCTTCTCTCGGTGGACCGCTTTCCAACCCGCGGACGTCCAAGCCTGCGACCAACGGGCTCAGGGGGCTGGCAGTTCTTTTGGTGGGAATATCCTCAACGTAACACGGGCAGGCGGTTAGTTCGCGCGGGTAATCATGCGCCTTTTCGTCGCGAGGAGACAAAGGGCTGGAGGATGTCGCCAATTCACCTGGAGATACCGGCGTGCAGCGATGCGGCAGCTGTGTTCCAGCCGACCCCGTATAAATATCGATCGTCATAGACAAATCCTTTTGTCTGTTACCGCGAATGGCTTCCATGCCATTGGAAAACTTTGGCGTCTTCCGTTGCCGGGCGTAACAAATAAGTTGAGGCCGCCTAGCTTGTATCATCGGCTAACTCGCGGAGAACTTTAGGATAATTCCAATGCAATCGCTGCAGCGATCTTCGGAGCAAGGGGCAACGCCCAGGCGAGGGGACGTCCAAAAATTGACGGCGACAAGTCCCGGAGGGGCAGAATGATAATAGCCCGGCGTTTCAATTTCAACGCCGGGGACAACGACGAAGAGCAGATAAGTCCCGAATGGGACGGCTGAACGCCACTAAAATGAGCCAGCGCAATCGAAAGCCGCCAGGTCTTGGAGTGCGGCGATGGAGTCTGCGTAATCGCCGCTTTGGCGTTAAAGAGCCCGAGGACGTGTCCCGAACTGCGTAACTCTTTCGGAAGTGCGGACGCCAAACCGGTGACTGCGCAGACTCCGTCACCGCAGCACGACATCATCTGGGTGGCGCGCGATGGCTCTGAAGCTGTGGAACGCCGCGCCCGATCCCGGCCCGATTTAATTCTGATGGACATGGTGATGCCGGTCATGGACGGCGTCGAGGCAACCCGCCGGATCATTTCTCATACGCCATGCGGGATTCTGATTGTGACGGCTACGGTCAATACAAATTCGGCGCTCGTCTATGAAGCGCTCGGGGCCGGAGCCATTGACGCCGTTAAGACGCCAATTCTTGCTAGTTCTGATCACGCTAACGGGGCCGAAGCCTTTCTCAGCAAGATCGAAATGATCGGCAAACTCATCGAAGAACCACTGATCGCGAAGCGTTCCGGGCAGCGCGGCGCTTCGCTCCTGCAGCAGGCTCGAACGTCGCGGTTGATCGCCATTGGATCGTCGGCGGGTGGTCCGGCCGCAGTCGCGGAAATCCTGCGCGTGTTACCGGCTCATTTTCGGGCGAGTATTGTCGTAATTCAACATGTCGATGAGCAGTTCGCCGAAGGGCTGGCCGAATGGCTTGAAACACAATCGCAGCTGCCAGTGCGTTTGGCGCGCGATAGGGATCATCCAGAACCTGGCGTGGTTTTGATCGCGGGGCGGTCGGATCATCTTATCTTTGCTGATTCCACCACTCTGGCCTATGCGCCAGACCCTGTTGACCAGGCGTACCGGCCCTCAATAGACGTTTTCTTCCGGAGCGTGGTTCAACATTGGCGGGGTGAAGTCATTGGCGTTTTGCTGACCGGCATGGGCCAGGACGGTGCGGCTGGGTTGAAAGCTCTGCGCCAGGCACGTTATCACACGATTGCGCAAGACCGGGGATCAAGCGCGGTCTATGGCATGCCCAAAGCCGCCGCCGACATGCAGGCCGCCGTCGAAATTCTGCCGCTTGATCTGATCGGTCCGACATTGGCAAAACGGATTATGGGGAAAGAAAAATAGATTTATGACCGATACAACCCCTGAATTCTCTGGCATTAACCGGTATCGAATCACCGTGCTGCTGGTGGACGATCAAGGAATCATCGGAGAGGCGGTCCGGCGAATGCTGGCGGGCGAATCCGACCTCGATTTCCATTATTGCGGCCGGTCCACGGAGGCGTTGAATTACGCGAATCAATTCAAGCCAACGGTGATGAACAATTTCGCGGAGCTCAGCGGCATCAAAGAGCCGATCAGCATCAGTAATTGACCTCAAATCGCAAGGCGCGAATATGCAGTTAGTATCCCAACGGTGCCTCCCGAAGTTGTCGGCACATCGTAGCGGCGGGCATGCTGCCTGCCGTAGAGCCGAGGCATCCTGCCCGGCGGATCACGCGTACGCACTGGAACGCAGCCTCCTCGTTGCAAGCGTTGCTCCGGGCGGCAAGATGCACGCCCTCTGCGGCAGGCAGGATGCCCGCCGCTACCGACAACTGCGGGATGCACTGGTCTCCCAAGCGATGAACTGCAATGCCGTAGCACAGACGGCCCAGTCTGCTGTGTCGCGGGATGCTAGCCTGCAGTGTGGCGCTTCTTTGAACCTGCGCAAAACCAGCCGATTGGCAATCGCCGAAACAGCAGACTGGGCAGTCTGCGCTACGCTTGATCGCGGCGGACAAGGCTGTCCGCGCTCCATTCTCGCTACCTATGGACAAGCCTTTTGATTCACCCTCATCACGAACAGCGAGCGAATCGTCCGATTACCCAGTCATGGTTCTTCTCGTGGACGACCAAGCGATCATTGGCGAGGCCGTCCGCCGGGCGCTCGTTCACCAGCCCAGATTCAATTTCCATTTTTGGCCGGATCCAGCGCAGGCCATTTCCGTCGCCGAGCAAATTCGGCCGACGGTGATTCTCCTCGACCTGGTCATGCCGGGTGTCGACGGTTTGACATTGCTCCAACGGTTTCGCGCCAACCGAGCCACGCGCGACCTTCCGATTATTGTCCTTTCGACCAAAGAGGAGCCCGAGATGAAGAGCGAGGCGTTCGCTCTCGGCGCAAACGATTATTTGGTCAGGTTGCCGGATCAAATCGAGCTGATTGCCCGTGTGACATATCACTCGAAGAGCTACCTCAACCAGCTCCAGCGCGACGAAGCGTACCGCGCCTTGCGCGAAAGCCAGCAGCAATTGGTTGATAGCAATACCGCGCTTGTTTCCCTGAATCAGAAATTGGAGGAAGCCACGCGCGCCAAGTCCGAATTCTTGGCTAATATGAGCCACGAAATCCGGACCCCGATGAACGGGGTGATCGCGATGACCGCGTTGCTGCTCGATACCAGCTTGACCGCCGAACAGCGGGATTTTGCGGAAACGATTCGCGTCAGCGGCGACTCGTTGCTGACCATAATCAACGATATTCTCGACTTCTCCAAAATCGAGTCGGGCAAGATCAGTCTCGAACATCATCCGTTCGAGTTGCGCACGTGCATCGAGGAAACGCTCGACCTTCTGGGGCCGAGGGCGGGGGAGAAAAGCCTGGAGCTTTCCCACTTCCTTCCGGACGATTTGGCCGAAACAGTCGTTGGAGATGAAACTCGCTTGCGCCAGGTTTTGATCAACCTCGCGGGCAATGCCGTAAAATTCACGGCACGCGGCGAAGTGCTGATCGAAGTAAAGCACGCTGTGAGCACGGCCAACGCCGCGCACAAAGTCCTCAATCTTCAGTTCAGCGTGCGCGATACTGGCATCGGCATTCCGGCCGATAAATTGGATCGTCTGTTCAAGTCGTTCAGCCAGGTGGACAGCTCAACGACCCGGCAATATGGCGGAACAGGACTAGGACTCGCCATTAGCAAACGGCTCGCGGAATTGATGGGCGGAACGATCTGGGGTCGAAAGCGAGTCGGGCAAAGGCTCGACCTTTCATTTCACGATTGCCGTCGCCCGCACCGGCGACGAGCCGCGCAAGTCCGCTTCGCTGTCCCCGTGCTTGGCTGGCACGAGAGTGTTGGTCGTCGAAGGCAATTCCTCCAATCGCCGTTTTTTGGCCCAATCGCTGGAGCATTCGGGACTCATGCCACACGCGGTCGCGACGCGCAGCCAAGCCTTGGAATTGTTTCGATCTGCCACCTGTGACGCGGCGCTGATCGCGGCGGAATTGCCGGACGGAGATGGCTTCTCATTGGCTGAGAGAATTCGGGAACTGTCCGGCGCGGCGGCGATGCCTTTAGTTATTCTTTCCCGCAGCCGCCTCCAGACGGATGATCCAAGGTTAGCTAAGGCCGGCATCGCCGCCACGCTGCTCAAACCGCTTCGGCGCCCCCAATTGTTCGCCGCGCTGAACCGCGCCTTTGACCTTGAACAAGAAACGCCGGCCGCGCCTGCGTCATCGAGCTTCGATTCGGCAATGGCCAGTCGAATGCCTTTGAAGATTATCCTGGCCGATGACAGCCACGTGAACCAGAAGGTCGGAGTCCAATTGTTGCAACGGTTCGGTTATCGCTGCACGACCGTCGGCAACGGCCTCGAAACTATTGCGGCCTTGGAGGTTGATTCGTTCGATCTGCTCTTCTTGGATGTGCAAATGCCGGAATTGGACGGGTACGAAACAGCCCGGCGGATTCGCCAGAAGTGGTCCGCAGCACGGCCTAGAATCATCGCTATGACTGGCAGCGCTCTGCCGGGTGATCGAGAGAAATGCCTTGAAGCTGGCATGGATGATTACATCGCCAGGCCAGTGCGGATGGAAGAACTTCGGCGAGCCTTGGAGCGTTGGGGCCCGACGTGCCAGAAGCGTGCCGGCGCCGCGTCCGCCAGTCTGACACCTGACGCGCTTCTCGATGCAACGCGTCCGCCCTCATCGGTTCCGGCCAAAGGCACGGATGAACCACTTCTGGACCTCGATCGGTTGAAAGAGATGGCGGGCGATACCGCCGATGGCGTGCAGGAGCTGGCCGGGCTTTATTTGACCGAAGCGTCGCAGCAGATCCAACAAATGGGCAGAGCCATTGAATCCAAATCCGCCGCAGAGGTGGCACACTTGGCCCATAAATGCTTCGGAGCCAGCGCCACCTGCGGCATGACGGCGATCCTCCCTTCGCTGCGGGAGTTGGAGCGCCTTGGGCATTCAGGTCGATTATCAAACGCACAACATTTCTGGAACGAGGCGAATGAAGCGTTGGATCAATTGAAAGACCTTTACAATGGATGACACATGAAGAAGGTTCTCTTTATCGAAGACGATCCGATCGTTGGACGCATTTACGCGTGTCAATTAGAGTGGGCCGGCTATCAAGTCGAGCTCGCGGACGATGGCGAAACAGGGATGCGGGCGCTCAAACGTTTTCAACCAAACGCAGGCGCGGATCGATGCCTGGTCAGGCGGACACGAGCGCGAAAGAGATATTGAAGGTCATTGACGACACTTTGAAATCGGCGCAGTCCCGATCGGCTTTGGCCGCGCCGGCTTCCGAAAGGGAGCCCGCCGTGGCCAATGCAGAGCCACCGGACGTTCGTGGAGACTTTTTGAAGGGCGCTCCGCAGAGCATCATCGCCCTGCAGGAAAGTTTTAAGAAGCTCCCGAAGGCGGAGCCTGAGTCCGCCATTGGTCCACTGATTGAGGAGTTTTACCGGAAAGTTCATGCGTTCGCGACCGCCGCGGCTTTGGCTGAAACGGGATCGCTCGCGCATATTGCTTCAGCACTCGAAGCTTTGGTCAAAGAACTCCAAGAGAAACCCAAGAATATCAATGCATCGACCGTGCGCACGATCGGTCAAACGCTCGACTTGCTAGGGACGCCAGTTATTTTCGTCACCACGTTGAACAGCTTCGAAAGCCGCGTGCGCTCCGCGAAGAGCGGAAAGCGGCAGAGGACTGCCGCAAGCCAAGACGCTGTCGCGCGAATGTTATATCCCAACCAATATGAAACTGAACCTGATCGGGCCTAACTTTCTCTCGCAAGTTCCTCAATTAGCGCAAGCGTTCAATGTTACGACTGCGCTTTGCGTTTTGTGCAACTTGTTCGTTTCTCGCGCCGCCGCTTCTGAAGGAGCGAACTGGCCCTCATTCCGCGGACCGCAAGCCACTGGAGTGGCCGAGGGCCACAAAACCCCGGAGAAATGGGATGTTGAGCGAGGGGGGAACACACGATGGAAAACGCGCATTCCCGGACTGGGACATTCTTGTCCTGTGATCTGGGAGAACCGGCTTTTCGTGACCACAGCGGCAACCGAGAGCGACGACGCGAATCTCAGGATCGGACTTTACGGCGATATTCAGCCGGTGACCGAATCCTTCGAGCACCGTTGGACCGTATATTGCCTCAACAAGACCAACGGTTCAGTGCTTTGGAAAGAGGTCGCGCATACGGGCATCCCGAAGATCAAGCGCCATCCAAAGTCGAGCCACGCGAATTCAACGCCTGCGACCGACGGGAAACATGTTGTCGCATTCTTTGGCGCGGAAGGATTGTTCTGCTTCGACATGGATGGAAAGCGCCTTTGGCAAAAGGAGCTTGGCCCGCTAGATTCCGGTTACTTTGTTGTGCCCGCGGCGCAATGGGGTTTTGCCAGCTCGCCCATTATTCATCAAGACCGCGTGATCGTGCAATGCGATGTCCAAACCAATTCGTTTTTGGCGGCCTTCGAAATAAAGGACGGAAAGGAAGTGTGGCGGACGCGCCGCGCTGATGTGCCGACCTGGAGCACGCCCACGATCGAGACTGGCACAGGCCGCACTCAGATCTTGATCAATGGATTCAAGCACACAGGTGGCTACGACTTTGCAACGGGAAAGGAAATCTGGAAGTTAACGGGCGGCGGAGATATTCCCGTGCCGACGCCTATCGTCGCCCATGGTCTGACTTTCATGACGAGCTCGCATGGTCCAGTGAGGCCGATTTATGCGATTCGAAACGAGGCCAAGGGCGATATCACGCTGGCGAGCGGGCAATCGACCAATCAATACATTGTTTGGAGCCAGACTCGCGGCGGCAATTATATGCAAACACCGATCGTTTATGGTGATTATCTTTATTGCTCCAACGACGCGGGCGTCCTGGCTTGTTACCGAGCCAAGACCGGCGAAAATCTCTACACAGAACGCCTTGGCGATGGTAGGTCGGGATTCACCGCCTCAGCTGTCGCAGCGGATCAAAAAATCTATTTCACCAGTGAGCAAGGAACAGTCAGCGCAATCAAGGCTGGCCCTAAGTTCGAGGTTCTGGCTCGGAACGAAATGGGCGAGTCCTGTATGGCAACGCCGGCCATTTCCGGCGGAGCGCTCTTCTTCCGAACCCGGCATCACGTCGTGATGGTGGCTGAGAAATGAAGATTGCGCCCGTTTTGCCATGAGTAACCTGCTGGCTAAGCTCGGACTGCATCGGCCCGAATTGCGCGCTTGGGCCATGTACGATTGGGCGAACTCGGCCTTCATCACCGTGATTATCACGGCGGTTTATCCAGTTTATTTCTCGAAGATCGCTGGGGCAGACGTGCCGCCGGAAGTTTCCGAACTGCGCCATGGCATCGCGACCACTCTCGGTTTGCTCATCATCGCCGCGCTGGCGCCGATTCTGGGAGCGATTGCCGATTTTGCGCCCATCAAGAAACGAATGATCGGAACGTTTTTAGGCATCGGCGTTGTTTCGGTCGCTTTGATGTTTTTCATCCAGCGCGGTGATTGGTTGCTCGCTTGCGTGTTGTTTGTCATCGCGAACTTCGCCGCCAACGGGAGCTTTGTCTTCTACGACGCGCTTCTCCCGCACATCGCGAAGGAGGAGGAAATGGACCGCGTGTCGACGGCCGGTTATGCAATCGGATACGTTGGGGGCGGACTTTTGCTGGCGCTCAATCTTGCTTGGATTCTCAAGCCGCAATGGTTCGGCTTGCCGCACGGCCAGGGGCTGACGGCAGCGCAAGAGACTTTGCCAACGCGTCTGGCGTTTCTCTCGGTTGCGCTCTGGTGGTTGCTCTTTGCGATTCCGCTCTTTCGCCGAGTTCCTGAACCGGCCTTGAATATCCGTGCTGGCCAATTGACTTCGGGTGGCGCCGTTCGCAATGGCTTTCGTCAACTCGGCGAGACATTTCAAGAATTGCGCCGGTTCAAGAATGCGCTTCTCATGTTGATCGGCTTCCTGATTTACAACGATGGCATCGGCACAATCATTCGTATGGCGGTGATTTATGGGCAAGGAAAGGGAATAGGCCAAGACGCGCTCATCAGCGCGATCCTGATCACTCAATTTGTCGGCATTCCCTTCGCCTTTCTCTTCGGGCTCCTCGCCGGCAAAATCGGCGCAAAACCAGCAATCTTCCTGGCTTTGGCCGTTTATGGCGGCATCAGCATTTTCGGTTATTTCATGGAGACCGCCACACACTTCTTTATCCTCGCCATTTTGGTCGGCATGGTCCAAGGCGGCGCGCAAGCCTTAAGCCGCTCGCTCTTTGCCAGTATGATCCCGCGCCACAAGTCGGGACAATTCTTTGGCTTTTTTGCCGTGGTCGAAAAATTCGCGGGCATCTTCGGACCGTTTCTGTTCTCGGCCATGATTGCTGCGACGGGATCGAGCCGGAATGCCATACTCTCCGTCATCGCGTTTTTTGTCGTGGGCGGCGCCGTGTTTTATTTTGTCAATGTTGACGAAGGGCAGCGCTTGGCTCGCGAAGCAGAAGCAGAAACGCAGCCCCGGGCGAAGCTGAACAGTGAGCAAGGCGGTGACCAGCAGTTAACGCCTGACAAAACCTGAAAAACCTGAAAACCCGAAACCCGAAACCCGAAACAAATTCCAATAAGATAACGCCAAAATTGGCAAACAAGAGCTTGCTGCCATTGTTTGGAGAAAAGCACGCGCGGCTATTTTACTATTTTCATTTCTGATTTTTCTGGTTTGAGGTTTTGGATTTGTTTCGGATTTCGATATTCGGATTTCGGATTTAGAATTTCATTGCTCGTGTGCCTCAAACCAGCCCAATCGACAGTATCATTTCCACCAATTGCTCTTGGCGAACTCGCTCGCTTGTGGATTCAATCTCGTCATGCTTGCCACTGAACTTGTCGCCGCCCGGATCCCGACGTCGCGAAGCTTGATGGTCGTCTTACATGGCTTGGGCGATAGCATGGAAGGTTATCGCTGGCTGCCCTCCATGCTCGGACTGCCTTGGCTTAATTATCTGCTGGTGAATGCTCCCGACCTGTATTACGGCGGCTATTCCTGGTACGATTACACCGGCGACGCTGGACCTGGAGTCATTCGAAGCCGGCAGTTGCTCACCGCCGTTCTCGATCAACAGCGCGAGCGCGGGTTTCCGCCCGAGCAAACATTTCTATTTGGTTTTTCCCAAGGCTGTTTAATGACCATCGATGTCGGGCTGCGCTATCCTCATCGACTGTCCGGATTGATCGGTATTAGCGGCTACGTCTTCGAACCGGAGAAGTTGGTTCAAGCACTCTCACCCGTTGCCTTGCAGCAACGAGTGCTCCTGACACACGGGACGCAAGATGCGCTTATTCCGGCTGCTCCAGTCCGGGATCAGATTGCGCTTTTGAAAGCCGCGGGCATTAACCTCGAATGGCACGAGTTTGTGAAGGATCACACCATTGCTGGTGAAGAGGAAGTCAGAGTAATTCGCGATTTTGTGACAAGACAAGACAACCGCGCTCAAACAGGCGCTCCGTCGTAACGCAGAGTTTCACTCTGCCCTGGAGTTTGGACATTTCCAACCGACTTAATCCCCCACTTCATCTCGCACCCTGGAAACGGCAGTTAAACCACGAATAGACACGGATTCCGAAGAAGTTCCGTCATTCGATGTAGTTCATCGAGCAGGTGAGCTCTGCAACCGCGTTGGATTCGTGTTCATTTGTACCACTATAGGAAGAAATCTTCGTTTTTTGAGCAGAATTTTAAGCGCGCATAAACACTCACGAAACACTGCCTTCTTCCTTGCGTTTTCGTGTCTTTCGTGTTTTTCGTGGTAACCAATTCGGACCACCGCGATTTACGCCGAAGAGATGGACCACGAAAGACACGAAACACACGAAAAGGGAAATGACCTATGGAGGTGTTTGGGTATCTCAGTTACCAATTCATGCCTTGGGTTGGGGCTTTGCTGCTCCGTGTTCTCTGTTGCTCCCTGTGGCCAAACTGCTTTTCAAATCCTTCGCGGTCTTCGCGATCTTGGTGTTAGTCAGATTCTTCTCTGCGTTTTTCACGCCTCTGCGGTTCTTGGGTTGCGGCTCTCTCCCCGCTCTGTCCATTAGTGGTTTCCGTTCTTCTCCAGGCGCGTCTCAAACCAAACAACATCTTCAATGTTCAAGACCAGACTCTCGGAAGCGCGCAGCAGTTGATCCACGACGGCGTGGCGGTTGTCCCCGTCGGCCGAAAGCTGCGCCAACTTCGCCACACTGGCCAACGCTCGATCATAAACCTTGAGCTTCTCCCATGAGAACATCTTTACTTCCTTCGATTCGGGGCCACACCCTCCAATGGATTAAGTGTGAGATCAAGTGCAGGACTAAGTCCAGCCCGCAAAATGTCCAGACTCCGCGTTACGACCCCTTGCCGCTTGGCGCGCGAGAGGCTAATTTGACCGGCGGAAAGATTGCTGCCTCGGGAGAGGAATCTGGGATTCCGTTCGAATGAAATTGATTACCGGTTCATTGTTTCGTCGTGTCATTGGCGTGATCATGCCGTTATGGTTCGCACTCGGAGGCGATTGGGCCATCCACGCAGTTGGTAGCGCACGGCCTGCCATCGCGGCTTTCTCACCGGCGGGCGGCGAGCCCGGGACCAGCGTGATCATTACGGGCGCCAATTTTGCCGGCGTGCGGGAAGTTCGGTTCAATAACGTCCTGGCTGCGTTTACCATCGTCTCGCCTGACACGTTGGCGGCCACGGTTCCTTTGGAAGCAACCACCGGACCGCTTAGTGTCACCACTGCTTCCGGCACAGTCACGAGCCGGAGTCACTTTGTTGTGGCTCCGCGGATCGTCAGCCTTTCGCCGGACAGCGGATCGCCCGGCGCCATTGTGTTGCTCGAAGGCGCGAATTTCGAGGGCGCCACCGCGGTTACGTTCAATGGGCGCAATGCTTCCTCGTTCTCCGTGGTCAGCGCGACTCAAATCCGCTCTGCCGTGCCTATCGGCGCTAGCACAGGTCCAGTCAGTGTCACTACGCCTTTCGGCGCGGCGGCAAGCACAAGTAACTTCATCGTCACCGGAGCGGGACCGGTGATTGCTGATTTTTCTCCGGCCAACGGCGCGCCTGGTGTGGTTGTGACCATTGAAGGTCAGAATTTTCCAGGAGCCACCGCGGTGAGGTTCAATGGGGTTAACGCGAGCTTTTCCATTAATGCGCCGACGCAGATCGCAGCTACAGTTCCCGCTTCCGCAACGAGCGGGTTTATTACGATCGCTTCGCCCGCTGGAACAGGCACAAGTCCGAGAACATTCATCGTCACCTTGAATCCAATCGTCACAGAGTTCTCGCCTGCCATTGGCACACCGGGAACGACTGTGGTCATTGACGGCTCGAACTTCACCGGCGCCACTGCCGTCAGGTTCAACGGCGTGAACGCTGCGAGTTTCTCGGCAATATCGCCAACGCAGATTCGCGCTGTTGCGCCGGCGAATGCGACGACCGGACCTGTCAGCATCACGACTCCGAGGGGCACTGGAACCAGCGCGCAGGTCTTTCAAGTCGTGACGGGTCCTGCCATCACCGGGTTTTCGCCAGTGGCAGGTTCGCCTGGAACGCTCGTAGCCGTTGAAGGTTTCAACTTCAACAACGCGAGCGCGGTAAGGTTTGGCGACGTTGCTGCGCGGTTCACCATCGTGGCCGCATCGCAGATCAACGCCACAGTGCCGGCTGGCGCCGTTACAGCGCCGATTTCCGTCACCACGCCCGCAGGCGTCGCGACAAGCACAGATCGGTTTCTGGTGACGAGTGGCGCGCCGGTGATCACGAGCCTTTTTCCGGCGGCCGGGCTGCCTGGCGTGACGGTTATCATCGAAGGACTTCAGTTTGCCGGGGCAACCGCGGTGAGGTTCAATGGAACCAACGCGAGTTTTACGGTCACATCGGAAACGCAGATCCACGGCATTGTTCCCGAAGCTGCGACGACGGGCCCGATCAGTGTCACGACACCGTTGGGGACAGGCTCCAGTAGCACTGCGTTTATCGCTGCGCCCAGGATAGCCAGTTTCTCGCCAACGAACGGCTTCGTGGGGAGCAGTGTCACCATTCGTGGCGTAAATCTCGCTGAGGTTGCTGCGGTGAGGTTCGGCGGTGCAGCGGCCGATTTCGTCATTCCCTCATCTACGGAGGTTCGAGCCACCGTTCCAAACAACACTCGAACCGGGACGATTAGCGTTGCGAACGCAGCCGGCATCGTTGCGACGACGAACGTCTTCACTATCGTGTCCAGCCCAGCTGTTCTAGATATTGAAGAAACGACCGGCAACCGGATCACCATTTCCTGGCCGGCGGCTGCAGCGGATTTCGTTCTTCAAACCACAGATCAACTGGCCGTTCCCGTTCGATGGGTGACTGTGACAAACTCGCCGGTTGTGGTCGGTTTCGAAAAAACCGTTTCTCTGCCAGCGCAGGAGAAGGCGAGATTCTATCGCTTAGTCCGGCATTGACCGAACATCCGCGCATTATTCCTCGCCATCATAGTAATCGAGCGACTCGGAGCGGATCAGCTTGCGTTCGGGCGACCGCACCAGCGACTTCTTGCTGTCGGGATAGCAGCATGATTCTCCAATCGGATTATCCGCGACGATGTAGAGGACCAAATCTTCAGCGCTATTGTTCGTGAGTTGGTGAGGTTGGCCCGGTTCGAAAATGAATGCGTCGCCTGATTCGATTACGGTCGCGCCGTCTTTGTGTCGGACGATGACTCGGCCTGAGATCACGTGATAAACTCCCACTGCGCACTGTGCGAATGATAGGGACAATGGCTTTTGCCCGGCGGAATCCGGCAAATCTCTGCGTCGAATAGATGCCGTTCCTTTAAGTCCGTGGAGGCCGGTTTGCGCCCCAATGCCACCGAGATTCCCTTGCTGGCGCCACCGAATTTCCCCTTCGGTGATGACCAGGTCTCTTCCGCGATAACTTTGGTGTTAGTTTTTCGCATAGCTGAATTTCAATCCTTCAACGGAACAGGCGCGGCGCAACCTCGGCGAGGTGCTTTCGCCAAAGCGCGAAATTGTGATGCCCGGCTGAGTCATGAAATGTGTGCTCGATCCCCCGTTTCTTCAGCAGCTCTGGTAATCGCTCCGTTTGATCGAACATTCCATCCTGACGCCCACATCCGTTCCCGTTTGGCGGAGTCTGCCATGGCGCGACGGAGGAAGAAACGTATCACCAACTCTGTGCCCTCGCGGCAGAGGAGGTGGAGGAGTTGCAGCGCAACGGCAAGGAACTACCTCCAGCCAGCACGCGCCCCATGCGCGAAGCGGCGCCCACTTGATCGTCATCGGGCAGGCAACGCTGCTTTCTCCGCGATTGCCTCCCGGCAAGGAACGTGAGAACATCCGCGCCACGACATGCGCAAGAAATCCGCCAACGCCAAGATTCGGGCTTTGTTCAGAAAATTGCAGGCGCTCGCCGAACGAGGCCTCGACGGCGAAAAGGCCGTCGCACAACGCAAACTCGAGCGCCTCATGGCGCGCTATGATCTCAGTGTCCTTGCCGCGCATGACACGCCCGATTTGTTCTCCGGGAGATTCGCGCCTTCGTCCGCAGCACGGCCAATCTATTCCTTCAAAAGCAACGAGCTCGAAGTCGCCAACGCGGTGAAATGGGCGATCGAATCGGCAACCAAAATCAATTGCGTCCATCGGGGCGCAGAGCTGCTCGCCGAGGCGACTCCCGCCACGGCGCGAAAGTTGGTCGAAATCGCTGATCACATTGCTCAAAGTTTTCGCGTGCTCTTGGCTAAGTTTTGCGTGCTTGACGGCGTCAGCGCGCTGGATCAAAGCGCATTTCTCATGGGGTTGTACGACGGCATGATGAACGAAACCCGGAACCCTGGACAACGATTGCCCGGACGAACCCAGAGCGCGAAGAAGCGAAAAGCCAGGAAGTCTGCTCCGAGCGATCTCGCGGGCATGAACGTCCATCCCTACGCGATTGCCGTCGGTCTCGGCAAACAAATACGTTTCTCAGCCTCTTTGGAGCAAATCACCGCGGAGCTGGATGCCGTTGCGACCAAGTACCTGGCTCAGGCCGGTTCATCGCGTCCTGTCTGAAGTTTGCTGCCAGGAAACTCACGAGCGAAACTCGGCGCCAGGACCAAGAGTTAGCCGATGCCGAATATGCGATCCTCGGCAGGTCCGGGGTTCAGATATCGACGATCAACACCTCCCGGGGACAATTCCATCGCAGAGGCAGCGTGTCCTGAACTCCCCGGCTGATCAGCAGAGTCCTTCCATTGTTATCGTCGAAACGCAGTCCATTCCATCGATAGACGAACGCGCCTGGATAGAATTTTCCATTGCGCTGATAGAAAACAAATTGTCCACCGTGGAGATGTCCGCTGAGAGTCAGATCGAAAGAGCGAGCAAACGCGCCGGGATGATGGGTGTAGAGCAGATGGCAGCTCGCAGCCTGGACCGGTTGTTCCCTAGAACCGTAGATGGCGCAGGTGGGAGTCAGGAACAACGGCGCGTCTTCCAGCCAGCGCCCGCCACCATCCAACACGGCGGCACGCGCCTTGGCCACGCCGATCCAGCGGTCATGGTTTCCAGCCACCGCGCAGAGTGGAGCAACACGCGACAAGCTTCGGACTAGCAATTGCAGCGCCTCGAGGCCGTTCGTCCAATCCACCAGGTCTCCGCCAAGCAGGACAAGGTCCGGACATTCCCTCGACGCGATCTCCACCAATCCATCAACGATGTGGCGGGGTCCATTCTTTCTCAAATGAAGATCACTTGCAAACAGGAGACGTTTCCTCGCGCCAATGCGCGCGACGCTTTCATGCCGGACCAGCAGCGGCTTTCGCGCACCCACCTCGATCCTGTCCAGTAATCCACGCAGGAGCTTCATTGCGGGAACCGCATCTTGAGCAGCGCGACAACGAACGTCCATGTCACCACGCCCGCAATCGCAAAAGGGACCGCGCCCGCATTTTGTCTCGCCGCGCCAACCGTGCGCCGCAGCAGCGCGTCCGCCTGAGCACCCAACGGCATTGCAATGCCCGTGCGGGGACGCTCCAGCAAAAATGCGGTGACGTAACTGGGACGCCTGCCGGCCTGATCGTCCTTCCGCGCAGGCGCGCAAGATATTCAAAGGCGGCGATACAAAACACCCGCAGCGGAGTTCGCGGACACGCCTGCAGCAACATCGGAAAACAAACCACCGCCGCAGACACCGCCGTTCCTGCGATACGCACTAATTTCGTGATGCCCGTCATCAATCCTTCGTGTTGTTTTTTGTTTCCAGGTGATTCTCCAGAATGGCAGGCCCACGTCCTTCTGCGCTTTGCACGGCGTTGGAACCACTCTTCGGTGTGTTGCGAATGTCTAACTCCATAACGGAATCTCGTTGCCACAATGCCTGCGATTCATAAGCTCAGACGTTCAAGAATCACTGACTTTGCAACACGGAGTAAGTGAATATTTAGGTTCACTTCATCATGCTTGAGTCAACAAGATGTAAGCAACATCTACTTTGCATTGCAGAGTAAAGATTGCCATTGGTTTTCTTCAATTGATTTTCGAAGCTTCGAGTTCGCTCGTCAGCCAGTTCGCAGTCTAAGTCAAAACACGGGACATTGGATCCAACCGGCGTGGGCGCCATGATACGGATGAACGAAGAAAAGTTTTTCGCCATCGCCGTGTGTGTGATCAACACTCGGACTTGACTGAAGATGCGGTCAAACAACGGCTGGCACGGGGACGAAAAATCTTGCAGGCGCCAGTCCTGTCCTTTCTGGAAGGCCCGCGTCAATCTCCGGCCTTGAGGTTTACACAGCCAGCAGTAACCTCGACAGCCGAAGACCGGAATTTCCTTCGATGAAAACAGTCTCTCTCCTCGCCTTTCTCGCCGGAATGTTCATCGCCAACTGGTCGACCACCGCTGCGGAAGCGCCAGCGCCACGAAGCCGCGCTGAAGTGGAAGCTGTGCTCGCGCGCGCACCGCGGCCGGATGCCAATGCTCAGTTGCGACCTCTCCACGTGTTGCTGGTCGCCGGTCCTAAGGATCACGGTCCGGGCGAACACGATTATCCGGCGTGGCAAAAACAGTGGGCGACATTGCTGGCCAAGGCGGCGGGCGTCCGCGTGTCCACGGCCTTTCCCTGGCCCAAACCGGAGCAATGGGACGGCGTTGATCTCGCGGTGTTTTACTTGAAGACGCGCTGGGATGCGCGGCAGCTCGCTGACATCCAGCGGCACCAAGCGCGCGGCGGCGGGGCGGTGACCATTCATTGGGCCATCGGGTGCGATCAGGAATGGGAAAACCACGCGCGGCACTTCGGGCTCTCCTACAAAGCCGCATCGTATCGGCACGGTGACACCGAACTGCGCCTGCCCAACCCAGATGATCCGTTGCTCATCGGGCTGCCCCGCTCCATGCGTTTCGTGGATGAACCGTATTGGCCATTCATCGGCGATCGGTCTCGGATCACTGTGCTGGCGACCTCCGACGAAAAGATCAATCAAGGCGACGACCGCCGACGGAATCCTGGCGATGCAACGGTCGAGACCGTGCCGGTGTTTTGGACTTACGAACCGCCTGGCGCCGACGCCCGGGTGTTCGTCTCGATCTTCGGCCATTACATGTGGACGTTTGACGATCCATTTTTTCGGCTGATGCTTCTCCGAGGCATGGCTTGGGCCGCCAAGCAGAATCCGTATCGGCTGGATCCGCTGGCGTTGGATGGCGTGAAACTGGCGGGCAGTGTGCCGCCCAGCGTTGGAAAACTAGAGAGAATCATCACTCCGCCCGTCGTCCAATCGGTGGACGACACTGTCTATGCGGACCAGCCGTACTGGTACAAGCCCGGACATCCGCTGAATCCCGCCGAGTCTTCCACGATCAAGACCTTGCCTGGCTTCAAAGCGGAACGAATCTTCACTATGCCGCGAGATGGTGGTTCGCTGACCGCGCTGGCCGTGGATCCACATGGGCGTTTGCTGGCCGCGACGCAGCATCATCCCGGCATCTACCGCATCACGCCGCCAACCATTGGGAGTGCAGACGCGGAGACGAAAGTCGAGAAACTTGGTGGCGCTGCGGCCGGGCTGGGCTGGTCGCATGGGCTGTTGCATGCCTTCGACAGCCTTTACGTCACGGTCGCGGAAGGCAACACCAACTCGCCGAAGAAAGGTGTGCACCGCCTGCGCGATGCGGATGGGGACGATCAGTTCGACCAAAGCGAGTTACTGTTCGAACTCAAGGGAGGCGGCGAACATGGGCCGCACAATCTTGTTGTCAGTCCAGATGGCAGGTCGCTTCATCTGATGGGCGGAAACGGCACGGCGCTGCCGCCGGGCGTCGTTTTGCGTCGACCAGTCACTACCGAAGGCATTGACCGTCCCATGCCGCCGGGCTTTGAAAGCGCCAATTACTCGGTCCAAGGCTGGGTGTTGCGCTTCGATCCGGCGGGCGGCCAGCGTGAGTTGATCGCGAGCGGACTGCGCAACAGCTTTGATCTCGCGTTCAACCGCGCGGGCGACTTGTTCACGTTCGATTCAGACATGGAATGGGACCTCGGCACACCGTGGTATCGGCCGACACGAATATGTCACTTGGCTGGCGGCGGCGAGTTCGGCTGGCGCGGAGGCTCGGCCATGTGGCCGGAGCACTTCGAAGATGGCGTGCCACCCGTCGTGAACATCGGCCCGGCATCGCCGACCGGCATTGTGTTTGGTTACCGCACAAAGTTTCCGGCGAAGTACCAGCGGGCGCTCTATGCCTGCGACTGGACGTTCGCGACAATTCACGCGGTCCACATGCGGCCGCATGGAGCGAGTTACCGCGCGGAGGTCGAGGAATTTATTGGCGGAACCGGCTTGCCTCTGACCGACATCGTGGTCGCAAAGGATGGCGCACTCTACTTCACTGTGGGTGGGCGCCAGCTTGGGTCGGCCATTTATCGAGTCCGTTATGTCGGTGACGAAAGCATTGCTCCAGCCGGAAGCGAGGAGTTTTCCGCGCCGGAACAAGCCCTCCACTCACTCCGGCGCGAACTCGAGGCCTTGCACGGTCGCAAAGCTGCCGCGACGCCGGCGAAAGCATGGCCGCACCTAGGTCACCCAGACCGGGCGATTCGTTTTGCCGCACGCGTCGCACTCGAAGCCCAGCCGGTCGAGGCTTGGCGGGAACGGGCGTTGGCCGAAACAAATCTCGAAGCATCCCTCACCGCGTTGTTGGCTCTCGCGCGCCAAGGCTCGCCGGACGATCAACCGCGGGTCATCGGCCAATTGAGCAAGGTTCCTTGGAATTCTCTTTCGTTCGGCCAGAAACTCCGCGCCTTGCGCGCCTATGAACTAGCCTTCGCGCGCGGCCAGGAGGCCGTCGCTGGAACGCGAACCACCACGGCGCAGCAACTGCGTCCGCATTTCCCGGACGCGGACGGTTTGGTCAATCGCGAACTTTCCCGAACGCTCTGTTTCCTCGGTGACACCACGATGATCGGGCCGTTGCTCGAACGGATGGAAGCCGACACCGGCGACCGGCCCCTTCTTGGCTCAGGTTACTTTGTGCGCAATCCGAAATACGGCGCAGCGGTCAGCGACATGCTCCAATCCGCGCCGCGCCTCGAACGAATGCACTGCGCTTTGACGTTGCTTTGGCTCGATGACGGCTGGACCAAGGATCAGCGTCGCCGGTACTTCAGCTCGATCGCCGACGCCGTGGCCAACTCTCGTGGAGGACATCAATACCGCGAATCTTGGGGCCGCATCCGTGAGAATGCCTTGAAACAAATTCCGCCGGATCAACGCATCGAGTTCGAGGCCATCAAAGCGCCCTCGAAGATGCTCGCCGAAGGATTGCCTGCGGCAAAAGGACCGGGTCGCGACTGGGCCTTGGATGAGGCACTGGCCGTTGCCGGACGCGGATTGAAGGGACGTGATGCACAGCACGGGCGCACCATGTTCGCCGCAGCCGGCTGCGCGCTCTGTCATCAGATCAACGGAGAAGGCGGCGCGATCGGTCCGGACCTTTCGACTTTGGGCCAGCGCTTCACGGTGCGGGACATCCTCGAAGCGACTATTCACCCCAGCAAAGCCATCTCGGACCAATATCAAGTCATGACGTTAGAATTGGCCGATGGCAGGACGCTATCCGGACGCATCGTTTCCCGCGACGAGCAGATGACCCGTATTGCCACGGATCTGATGCGTCCAACCGAATCAGTCGTTGTTACTAACGCCACGATCCGCAAAACCATCGCGCAACCAATTTCCACAATGCCCACCGGCCTTCTGAACCCGCTCAATGAGGATGAATTGCTGGACCTGCTAGCTTACCTGAAAGGCGGAGGACCTTAAAGCACTTCGTTGACTTCGGCCGTCCTCGACGACGCGGGGCTTCGCCAGTGGTTGGTTGGTTCGCGCGTGTTGTGGTTGACCTGTGGGAGGTTGCGGAGCTTGGCGGTCGTACTTCGCGGCCTTCGATTTCGCCGCGCCATGCGCCCGTTTCGGCGCCACGCAATTCGATGAACTCTTTGAAACGTTCCAGGTCTCCCTCCTCAACGATTTCCGCGTTCCATTCCTTTTCTTTGCCTCCAACCTTGGCTCCCCAATGCAGCCGCTTATCATCGAGTTGCCGGACTTCCTCGACCCCTTCCATAAATAAATTCGGGAAAGTCCTCGAACTGGGTCCATTGATTATAGACGATGCTTAGGGGTGCATTTACGTCGATGGATTTTTCGCTTGTTTCCATTACGCTGCTCCTTTTTTCAGTCGCTGCCTTTCAACGAAACCAAGCAGACCCAGAACCAATCGTTCCGGTCCAAACGTCTGTCCACTCAGCGGCATTTTCGGGACGCTTTACTTTTCCTCCGAGTGAAACTCGAACGTTCTTTGCGCAAGCCGCGCATTAGGATTCCGCGGAGTCGCCATTTCGTAATAGCTCTCTTCTAGAATAGTTCGAAAGCGCGCGGCGGATTTCAGCGCGTAATCCGACGAGTTGTTGTTGTAAAGGACGTGGGTTTCTTCTGCTTCGCCAGCCATCGCGGCCGCGCGGGCGGCAATTTCTTGGAGCTCTTCTTCCGAGTACTGATAATCAAAGCGCTCGGCGACTGTTTTCCCCGCGATGAAGCCCCGCGTGTTCCGGCCATGCAGGCGCATGTAAGCGAGCGTAGGATTGGTTACCAAATCCAACCGCGGCATCACCATGAAATGCTCGCTCTCGGGCGCATCGACCGCAACAAAGCTAATCCGGCGTTCCTTGAAGTAACGGGTTGTGTCCGCGGCTTGCCCATCATCGAGCCACTTGCGATTGCGAAGCTCAACTGCGACGCGATGGCTGCTCAGCACTTCCAGCAAAGGATCGAGCTCGGCGAGTTGATGCTCCGTTGGACTGAAGGATGGGCTCAGTTGCAAGAGCAAAGCTCCCATTTTGCCGCATTCCAAGAATGGTTTGATCTGCTCCAAGAAATAAAGGGCCACCATCTTTTCCAATTTGGCATCCAGAACAAGCTTGCCATTTCTAATTTCGGCTTCGGCGCGGAGCACTGTTGGCAGGCTATTGGGCATCGCGCTGTGACGCGAAAGCAACCGGTGCAACTTCACATCAAAGAGAAAGTCCGATGGCGTTTGTTCGCACCACCGTTTCACCATCCTCTGAACTGGAATCCCATAGAAGCTTGAATTGAGCTCTACCAGGTTGAAATGCTCGGCATAGTACGGCAATCGTTCCGACGCCGGTAACGTTTTCGGATACCAATCGGCAATGAAACCGGGATCCGACCAGCTCGATGTGCCTACAAAAATTTTTCCAGGCATAACCAATGGACGCGCGACTCTCTGGAGCCATGATCGGACCGCCAATTCGGTCTGTCCACTCAGAATGCGAAGCCGCTAGGGCGCATCCTGTCAGTGCCACCTCGCTTTGGCGCCGGCAACGCCCTGTTGTAGCGCAGACTTGCAGTCTGCCGTATCGCCGATTTGCAATCGGCAAAACGTTCGCCAGTTCCGCGCCCGCCTGGATTGGCCGGAAGCTCTGCAGGTTGGAAACCTGCGATACAGCAGAGTGAAACTCTGCGTTACAAGAAAGGTGCATCCTGGGGTGGTACGGTCGAGATGCGACGCTGGCGCGAGTTCCGAAGCCTCAAAAACCATCTTCGATCTTGACCTGGTCCGACTTGACACTGCACTGGTTTGGCCCTCCGTTGGACGCGTTTTCGAATTTTGAGCACGTGCTCAAAATCAAGCAATTGTGAGCGGCCACTCACCGGTAGCGGCGGGCATCCTGCCTGCCGCAGAGGGCGTGCATCTTGCCGCCCGGAGCAGCGGTTGAAACGAGGAGGCTGCGTTCTAGTGCGTGCGCGTGACCCGCCGGGCAGGATGCCTCGGCTCTACGGCAGGCAGGATGCCCGCCGCTACAATGTGCCGAAGACTTCGGGATGCGCCGCTTCGACAACCAGCTCGAACTAATTCATTTCAGCAGGGTGGCGCGTGTGATAGATTGCCCGAAACATTTTGGCATTCTGGTTGTCGAATATGGGTGTGAGCCGCGTACAGGCGATTATTCTGTGTCTTGGAGTCGTCTTCAGCAGCCGGGCAATTCTCGGCGCGACAGCTGAAAGCGTCGCATCAGACCCGGAATCAGGCCGAGAAGGGGTTGAATTTTTCGAGAAAAAAAATCCGTCCGGCGTTAGTCGAACGCTGTTACAAGTGCCACAGCACCGACGCGGAAAAAACTAAAGGCGGTCTGCTTCTCGATAGCCGTGAAAGTCTGTTGAAGGGGGGCGATACCGGTCCCGCCGTAGTCGCCGGCGAACCTGAAAAGAGCCGGCTCATTCAAGCTATTCGTTACCTTGACGACGACTTGCAAATGCCCCCGAAGGAAAAGCTCTCGCCTGCGCAAATTACGGACTTTGAGACCTGGGTCAAAATGGGCGCGCCTTATCCCGAAAAGACAAAGGCGCCTGGCGACGCATCACGCATCACGCATCACGCGTCACGCGTCACGCATCACGCATCACGCATCACGCGTCACGCATCACGCGTCACGCATCACGCGTCACGCGTCACGCGTCACGCGTCACGCGTCACGCGTCACGCACCGCTGCCTCCGGCCATTGGGCCTTTCGCCCGCCTAAAAAACCTTCGATCCCATCCGTCGCCAACAAGGCTTGGCCCAAGCATCCAATTGACCATTTCATCCTGGCGGAACTTGAAGACAAGAAACTCACGCCCGCCTCGCCCGCAGACAAACGGTCTCTCCTTCGCCGCGCCATATTCGATCTGATCGGGTTGCCGCCAACGCCGGAAGAGATCGGGAGTTTCCTGAACGATTCGTCACCGAACGCTTTCGCCAAAGTGGTCGATCGACTGCTCGATTCCCGGCACTTCGGCGAACGCTGGGGACGGCACTGGCTCGATGTGGTGCGTTATGCCGATTCGAATGGGCTCGAAGTTAACCTTCCTTATCCGAACGCCTGGCGGTACCGCGACTATGTCGTGGATTCGTTCAATAACAACAAGCCGTTCGATCAATTCATCCGCGAGCAACTCGCCGGCGATTTGCTGCCGCACAAGACCGATGAAGAACGGTTCGAACATCTGATCGCGACCGGCTTTCTCGTTCTCGGGCCAAAGGCGTTGGGCGAGCCGAATCGAACGAAGCTCACCATGGATTTCGCCGACGAGCAGATTGACGTGACGACGCGGGCATTCTTGGGCCTCACCGCGAGTTGCGCGCGCTGTCACGATCACAAGTATGATCCTATTCCCACCAAAGATTACTACGCGCTCGCCGGCATCTTCAAAAGCACCGCAAGGCTTTCCACCGCCGGGCCTGGCCCACAGAATCCATTTGGGACTCGTTGGATCGAACGCCCTTTAGCCGGCGCTGATAAAGCCAAGGAAGTCGAAGATTACTTTGCCAAACTGAACAAGCTCACCGCGGAACTCAGAGATTTGCAGGAATACCCAGGCGGCCTTCGCTCGGGCCAGCTGCCGGGAATCGTCGTGGATAACTCGGCGGCGCAGTTGCAAGGGCGATGGAAGAAATCGGATTACGTCGGAACATTTGTCGATAAGGACTATCACCATGACGCGAAGTCGGACAAAGGCAAAATGTCGGCGCGCTACGTTCCGAACCTTCCTCATGCTGGCCAGGACGAAGTGCTTGTCGGTTACGTCCCTCGTTTTGATCGCGCCACCAATGTTCCAGTGACGATTCAGAGCGTCGACAAAACCAACCAGGTGGCGCTGAACCAAACGCTTCCGCCGATGTACAAGAATTCGTTTGTCTCCGTCGGAACATACGAGTTCCAAACCGGCACGAACGGTTCCGTCATCATCTCGAACGAAAACACGAAAGGCTTTGTCACCGTCGATTCGGTGATCTTTGTTCCCATCGACGAATGGAAGCTGGAGATGAGCATGAACGAGCCAGTCTCAATGAAGGCTTCCGGTTCCGCGATGATGGCAGCCTCGAGCCGATCAATGACTGAAAATGCGCGGGACGAACTCGGCTATGCGTTATCCAGCCTAAGAACAAGCGCTCCGCCGCCCATGCCAAGCGCCATGGCCGTCCAGGAGGGAACAATCGAGAATTGCCGGATTAACATTCGCGGCGATCCCGACAAGCTGGGCGAAGAAGTGCCGCGCGGTTTTTTGACGGTGTTGAGCGGATCAAAAGCAAGTTCGTTGTTTAATGGCAAAGAGAGTGGCCGACTCGAATTGGCCAACTGGGTTGCGAGCGTCGGCAACCCATTGACCACGCGAGTCGCCGTCAATCGGATTTGGCTGCATCTGTTTGGAAAAGGCTTGGTCGATACTCCCGATAACTTTGGGCTCCTCAGCGAACGTCCGACGCATCCGGAACTGCTCGATTACCTCGCTGTCCAATTCGTGCAGGACGGCTGGTCTTGCAAGAAAACGATCCGCACGATCATGCTCACCAGCGCTTATCAAATGAGTTGCGAACATGACGCCAAGGCCTACGCCAAAGACCCGGACAATCGCTACCTGTGGCGGATGAATCGACGGCGTCTCGAAGCCGAGGCGATTCGAGATGCAGTCCTCGCGGTGAGCGGCGAGCTTGATTCGGCGCGCGGAGTTTCGTTGATCTCGACCAACGACATGCGGATGAATAATCCCATTGCGGGAATGCAATTACCCCCCGTGACCAGCAATCGGCGGAGCATTTATTTGCCCGTGGTCCGGAATGACGTGCCTGATCTATTTCAAGTGTTTGACTTCGCGGATCCCCATACGATTGCCGGGAAACGCCACGTGACTACCGCCGCGACGCAAGCCTTGTTCATGATGAATAGCGAGTTCGTCCAGGAACAGGCGCGCCAGTGGGCCCAAGCGCTCCTTGCCCAACCAACCAACGACGACCAACGCATTGCCAACGCCTACATGCGGGCTTTCGGACGCCCGATCACTTCGGAAGAAAAGCAGCGAGCGCTCGACTCGATCGCCAAACTCGAAAAAACCGCCGCGCAAAACGAAGCTGCTAAGAATCGGCTGACCGCGTGGCAGTGCTTTTGTCAAGCCCTCTTGGCTTCAACTGAATTCCGTTTCCTGAATTGATTGCTATGAATCTTTCTTCCTCGTTCTCGCGTCGCGAATTGCTCCGCAAGTACGGATGCGGTTTCGGCTATCTGGCATTGACCAGTTAGTTCGCCGACGCCGCCCGTCACGCTTTGGCGGCCGAGGCCAACCCGCTTTCTCCCAAGCCGCCCCATTTTCTGCCGCGCGCCAAGCGCATCATTTTTCTGTTCATGCACGGCGGACCATCGCACCTCGACACATTCGATCCGAAACCGCTGCTCGTCCGCGACAATGGCAAACTGCTCTCGCAGGACAAGGTCAAGGCCGGCGATTTGATCGCGCCCAACAGCAAATTGCTGGCGTCGAAATGGGATTTTCAAAAGCATGGGCAAAGCGGCCTCGAAATCAGCAGCGTGTTCCCCGAGGTGGCCAGATTTGCCGATGACCTCTGCCTGATCAGGAGCATGCACACCAACGGCCAAGACCATGGCCAAGCCGTCTTGAGATTGCACACCGGGGCCAACACACAGCTTCGGCCCAGCGTCGGATCGTGGCTTATCTACGGGCTCGGCACCGAGAACCAGAATTTGCCGGGCTTCGTCACCATCAGCCCGCCCCTGGTCAATGGCGGCCCGCAGAATTACGGCTCCGCATTTTTGCCCGCGGTTTATCAGGGCACGCCGATTGGCCGCGAGAACGCGTCGTTGAGTGAAGCGCAAATCCGCCACATCAAGAACACGCAGCTTTCATCAGAAATGCAGCGCGAACAGCTCGATCTGCTGCAACAGATCAACCAGGAACATCTTCGCCAAGCGAAACTCGACAGCCAGTTGGAAGGCGTCATCGAATCGTACGAGCTCGCCTTCCGCATGCAGACTGAGGCGCCGAAGCTCACCGATCTTTCATCCGAATCAAAGGCGACGCTGGAACTTTACGGGATCGACCAACAACCGACCGATAACTTTGGCCGCCAATGCTTGCTCGCGCGCCGGCTCGCTCAGCGAGGCGTGCGATTCATTCAAGTCAACCATGCGTTCAAGTGGGATCAATACATGAACTTGAAACGTGACCTCGAGCGTAATTGCCTCGAAGTGGACAAACCAATCGCAGCATTGTTGTACGACCTGAAATCACTCGGCCTTCTGAAGGACACGCTCGTGCTTTGGGGCGGCGAGTTTGGCCGGACACCAACTGCGCAAGGCGGCGCCGATGGCCGCGACCATAACCCCCACGGGTTCGCCGTCTGGCTGGCCGGTGGTGGAGTGAAAGGCGGCTTTGCTTATGGCGCGACGGATGATTACGGTTATCGCGCTCTCGAGAATAAAGTCCACATGCACGACCTTCATGCGACGCTGCTGCACCTTTTGGGCATGGACCACACGAAGTTGACCTATCGCTATGCCGGTCGCGATTATCGCCTCACCGATGTGCATGGGAACGTCGTTGACGCCATCGTGTCATAACCTTCAACCATGTCAAAGGAACTCAATCTGAAGCTTAAAGAAGGTGACGGGGCTCCTGCGTTTTCAGCAGAGACAACTAGCGGCGAGAAGGTTTCCCTCGCCGATTTCAAGAGGAAGCATGTCGTCCTTTATTTTTATCCCAGAGATGACACACCGGGTTGCACAAAGGAAGCCTGCGCCTTCCGCGACCTCTACGAGTCCTACAAACACAAAGGAGTCGTCGTTTTAGGTGTCAGCACCGATTCGATCAAGTCGCATGAGAAATTCGCGACGAAATTCAAACTGCCGTTTCCATTGCTCGCCGACGAAGATCGCCGCATCGTGAACGCCTATGGCGTCTGGGGGGAGAAACGGTTCTTAGGCAGAAAATACATGGGCGCTCACCGAATCACGTTTCTGATTGGCCCCGATGGTCGAATCAAGCGCATCTGGCCCAAGGTCAAACCTGAAAAACACGCTGCCGAAATCCTGGCCGAAATATAACCCATGAATCTCGCAGGACAGGGCGTCTCGCCTGTCCTACGGCCGGCAGCCCTTTTTCTTGCGCGCGCGGCGCGGCCAAAGCATTTTCGCCGTAACCAATACCCCAAACCCTCTGTCATCTCTACCATGAGAGCCAACGAAATCCTGTTCGGCGTCCTGTTGTTTGCGAGCCAAATCATCTTTCAACAGCGCGCTTCGGCCCAACCCACTTCAAGTCCCCCGCAAGATGGCTTGACCAAAGTATTGGCCGAAGAACTCGACTATTCGATGCGCCATTTGGTCACGGAGGATAAGAGCAAGCCTTACTATCTTGGATTTACCGTCACGGATAACACCACGATCTCGCTGACCGCGAGTCTTGGCGCACTCTTCCGGAACGACGACAGCCGCCAACGTTTGCTCGATGTGGATCTGCGCGTCGGTGATTTCGCTCTGGACAGCACGCATCAAATCCGCGGCGGCGCCGGTGGTAGAGGCGGATTTGGCGGATCCAGCGCCGTTCCTTTGGAAAACGATCCCATCGCCGTAAAACAGGCGATTTGGCAAACCACGGATCGCGCCTTCAAATCCGCGGTCGAGCGTTTTCAGCGCGTGAAAACCGACCTGAAAACCACCGTGGAAGAAGAAAGCAAAGCGCACGATTTCTCACGCGAAGAACCGAGTGTCTGCGCGGAAACAGACGCCGTGTTGTCGCTGGACCGCGAACAATGAGCCGAACGCCTCCGCAAAGTCTCGCGCCAGGGGAATCTCATGGTGAAGTCGGCCAAGACAGTTCCGTTTGCCAAGCTCCGCGAGATGCTCGTCGATGAATGCAAGAAGCAAAACAAACCATACGGCTACCTTTTCGAAGACATCACCGGTGGTTTCACCACAACCTCGCGCGGCGGGCCGCAAGCTTTCAAAGTTTTGCCTGTCGTCGTTTACCGCGTTTACCCGGACGGACGGCCGGATGAATTGGTGCGCGGTGTTGATATCGTCGGCACGCCGCTTTCCTGTTTCTCGAAGATCACAGCGACGGGCGATGATTACGCTGTTTTCAACGGAACGTGTGGAGCCGAGTCCGGTTGGGTCCCGGTTTCGGCGGTGTCACCGAGCATCCGCATGACTTCATCAAGGTGAACGGGACGACCGTGATCAAAGACAAGGTTAGCTTGTCTTCCGATCGCAACGCTTGGGAAGATTATGCTCGTCGCATCTCTGCGAAGTTCAGTGAATACCGGCATATTCACAATGCTGACGTCAGCCTCGCGGCTGGGGCGGAGAACCGTTACATGCTGAACTCCGAGGGTTCACGTTTGCGCTTCCGCGATACTGAGACCGTGCTTCGAATCAGTGCCGAGGCTCAAGCTGACGATGGCGAACGTTTGGCCGATGCGTTGGCATACTATGCTCCAACTCCCGAGCAACTGCCGGCGATTGCGAAGGTCCTCGAGGATGCAGCTCAACTGGCCGAACGTTTGAAGACGACCATGCAAGCGCGCGTGCTCGAGGATTATACCGGACCGGTGTTGATCGAGGGGGTCGCCGCGGCGCAGTTTTTTCGTCAGTTGCTCGCACGAGGCATCACTGGCCAGGTTGATCCTGTTGGTGCTCCGAGGCGTGGTGCGCAAGGGATCGACGATCTCGAAAGCCGCTTGGGCAAGCGCATTCTGCCCCCGACATTTCAGATTTGCCACGATCCGCGCCAAGACAGATTTCAAGACATCTTTCTCGCAGGTCATTACGAGTTCGATGACGAAGGCGCCTCCGCCCAGCGAGTCAACGTTGTGGTCGATGGGAAGCTGGAAGGCATGGTGATGTCCCGCACGCCAACCAAACAATTTGCGCAATCGAACTGACACGGCCGGCGTGCCGGTGGCGAAGTGCCTCGCTCCATCATCGGTTGCCTTTATGTCGAATCCAGCAAAGGTCTAAGTCCCGACGATTTGAAGAAGGAATTGCGCGATGCGGCAGATTCTGAAGGGTTGAAATTTGGGTTGCGTGTCACGAGCCTGCGCTCGGCGGCATCCGGTGGGGGCGGCTTCGGAGGGCGAGGCGGCTTTGGACGCGGAGGCGGCGGTGGCGCCGCACGCGCCATCGGTGATCCGATCTCGATCTTTAAGGTGTATGTCGCTGATGGTCGCGAGGAACCGGTGCGAGGTTGCGAGTTTGGCGCCGTCGATCTGAGAAGCCTTCGCAGGATCATCGCGACTGGAAGCGCGCAATTTGTTCACAACAGCGTCGGAGGCGCAGCTCCATCGTCTTCCGTAATCGCACCTGACATTCTCTTCGAAGAGCTCGAGCTATCTCGCATCAAACGGGAAAGCGAAAAGAAACCGATCATGGAAGCACCGCACGCGCGAAAAATCCTTGATCGATGATATCACAACATCGCCCTAGCTTGTTGGCGAAGTGAGACGAAAAATGTTTCGCGAATTGAAACGGAAGTTGGTGCAAGCGCGCGCTGAACATCGAGAAGAGAAACACGGGTAGATAGGCGACAAAAGGAGACGAGAGGGCGCGCAAAGCGCGTCACTGCGATTTCACCAGCCCGGCACGAAAGACTTCGCGAGCCTGCCGCCAGGAACGGATCGCTGCGCAGCGCGCAATCAATGAAACGTCCAAGTCTTGGAGAAGCGGGCTCCTTTCGGCTGGCCGATAGTTGCCGTCAGGAGCTAGCGCGAAAATCTCCAACCGATTTTGACGCCAGAACCAGACTTCCGGGACGTTGAATCGCCGGTATATTTCCAGTTTATTGACGCCGCCGCTGGTCAACGCAATTTCCGGCACGAGATCAGGAAATTCTTTTTCAACGCCAATACACCAAGACTCGTCCGGCTCGGCGCCCGCTGCTTTCAAAGCCTGCCGGATGGTCGCCTGTCCACGAGGCATGATTTCGATTCCTATGCTGTCGAAGTAAATTTCGAGCAGACCGCCAAGCCATTTCTTGATCCGCTCGTGCTCGTTGGAAGTCGTCATGATTTCTAGGTCCCCATCCAAGTAATAGAAGCGCGGAGCGGACCGGTCGTCACCCACAGCTTTGTCGAGCGCGAGATAACGTTCCCAAGAAATTCCGCAGATGATAACGCGTTCCTCGGGCTCGGTGCCATCGTCAAGCGGATCGGGTCTAAGCAATTCCGCCAAGGCTCGGGTCTCACTTTGATTGGTCAGCAGCGAGGCAACCATAAGATCATCCTATCCGACGCTCGGATGCGACGCAACAGCGTTGCTCCCTCAAGCCGGCTTTAGCCGGAGCGGTTGCAATCCGCTAAAGCTATTTCGCTGCCAGCAAATGCTGCCGCCTTAAGGCCAATGCCTTTCGGTAATTCAAGGCCGTGTGGCAAATGGTTGTCCCGAAGGGACAAGCGCCTTCTGAATTACCGAAAGGCATTACCCTCAAGCCAGCACTATGTCATGGAGTTCTCGGTGGGCGCAGCTTTGGGCTGGGTTTGTATTCCACGTGTTTAAGTGAATGGCCTATTGAACCGCCGGTACGATGGCAGACAACGCCCGGTTTGCACTCCCATAGACGTTCATAGACGTTTGACATGGGATCGTGTCCTGCGGCATCCTGCAAACGCGTTCCATTTCCCAAGCCTCTTGTGAAGACAAGAGCTCTCGTTAATCTGTGCGCCGCCGTTGCCGCGGTAATGGTTATTGGCTTGATTGCAGCTCAGCCGGTGCTTTCGAAAGATTCTCCCGATATTACTTCGGACGAATTGGCGCGTGGGAAGCGCCTGTTCCAGAATTACTGCGGACGCTGCCACGGAATGCGAGGGGCGGGCGGGCTTGGTCCGAGTCTGGCTCGCGTTTCGTTGCGTCATGCGCCTGATCAAGCCGGCTTGATGTCAGTCATCAGTAATGGCATTCCTGGAACCGAGATGCCGGGCACTTGGGCATTTTCGTCGGCCGATACGAAAGCGGTGGCAGCCTATGTTTGCTCGTTGGGACAAGTGGTTCAGACGCCCACGATGGGTGATCGATTCCGCGGCGAAGCGATTTGCAATGGCAAAAGAGCTTGTGCGACGTGTCATATCATTCGAGGAATCGGTGGCACCCGCGGTCCCGATTTGACGGACGTGGGCCGCCGCCGCGGTTCCGATCACTTGCGTCGAGCGCTTGTCGATCCCGGTGCTGCCCATCGCGAAGAGTCTTCGGAGGAGCTTTCCGTCTGGGGATACGTCCGATTTTTGTCGGTTCGAGCCGCGACGCTTGATGGCCGGGGGATTGAAGGAGTGCGCGTGAATGAAGACGCCTTCACGATCCAAATCCGGGATGCGGAGAACCGCCTTTATTCTTTGCGAAAGGCCGAACTCAAGGAGGTCCGAAAGGAATTTGGAAAAAGCATCATGCCAAGTTACGGCTCAATTCTTTCAGATGGGGAGTTGGAGGATCTGCTCGCGTACTTGGCCGGTCTGCGAGGTAACGAATGAAGATTGTCAAATAGTTCAATGATTACACGGTTAAATAGTCCGTCAAAGAATTTGCGCCGCGCGCACAAATCTTCCCCGAAAGACCAAGGCCTTCACCCTCGAACCGGAAACTCCGTAAGTGAAAAAGGCTCTTTCTCAAGCTCATATCTTTTCGTGTGTTTCATGTGTTTCGTGGTTTCAACGTCTTTTTCGAGGATAGCTGAGGGCCAAGCGCCGTACGCTCGGATTCGCGATGCCGAGCGCGAACCCGGAAGTTGGTTAACCTATTCGGGCAGCTACCGGTCACAGCGCTTCTCGACGTTGCGGCAGATTAACGTGGCAAATGTCGCGTCGCTCAAACCGGTCTGGGTTTACCAATTAAGAAGCCCAGGCACATTCGAAGCCTCGCCTATTGTCGCAGATGGCATCATTCATATCGTGGAGCCGCCCAGCACCGTGACCGCGCTTGATCTGCGCACAGGACGTCAACTCTGGTCCTGGAGACCTTCCATGCCCAGAGATGTCAAAGCGCTCGGCTTTCCCAAAACCAATCGCGGTATGGCCATTCTCGACGAGATGGTGTTCGTCGGCACATTGGATGCCCATCTCGTTGCGCTGGACGCGAAAACGGGCGCCGTCCGCGGGGATGTGGTTGTGGCCGACAACAAAACCGGCCATGCCATCACGTGCGCCCCGTTGGCTCTCGATGGGAAAATCATTATTGGCATCAGCGGTGGCGAAGCGGGCATTCGCGGTTTTTTAGACGCTTACGAACCATCGACCGGAAAACGTCTTTGGCGTTTTTGGACTACTCCCGCCACGGGCGAACCAGGCAACGAGACCTGGGGCGGCGACAGTTGGAAGAGAGGCGGCGGCGCGACTTGGGTGACCGGTTCGTACGATCCCGAGTTAAATCTGCTGCACTGGGGCATCGGAAATCCAGGGCCGGACTGGAACGGCGACGTGCGCCCCGGCGACAATTTGCACACCTGCGCGCTAGTCGCGTTGGACGCTTCGATGGGAAAGCTAAAATGGCATTTCCAATTCACACCGCACGACACGCATGACTGGGACGCAAATCAAATACCGGTTTTGGTTGATGCAGCCATCGGCGGCCGGATGCGCAAGCTCGTCGCGATGGCGAATCGCAATGCTTTCTACTACTTGCTGGACCGCGAGACCGGCGAATCTCTGATGGGCGTGCCATTTGCGAAACAAAACTGGGCGAAAGGATTGGACGCTCGTGGGCGTCCAATCGTTCTGCCAAATACCGAACCATCCGAGAAAGGGACGTTGGTTTTTCCGAGCCTGCAAGGAGCGGCCAACTGGCACAGTCCGAGTTACAGTCCAATGACCGGTCTGTTCTACGTCGCGGCGCGGGAAATGGGATCGTATTACTTCAAGACCGAAGTCGAGTTTGAACCGGGCTCGCTTTATCTGGGCGGAGGCGAACAGGCGCTGAGCGGCGACCAATCATCCGGCGCGGTGCGAGCGCTCGACCTGACGACCGGACAGATGAAATGGGAGTTCCGGCTTCATTCACCGCCTTGGGCAGGCCTGATGGCTGCGGCCGGCGGACTTCTCTTTGGAGGCACGAATGAAGGCAACTTTTTTGCGCTCGATGCTCAGACTGGAAAAACGTTGTGGGAGTTTCAGGCTGGCGGTCCTATTCGCGCCAACCCTGTGACTTTTCTAGCTGGCGAACAGCAACGCGTCGCGATTGCGGCGGGCAACGCCCTTTTCGTCTTCGGCTTGTAAGGCTCTCGATGAGTGCAATTAATTAACACTGTCGGCCATGTCGGCCAGGAGCGCAGCGTTCACAACTTGCCGACCCAACCTTCCTGGTTTATTGTCCGCCCCCTTGAAGAAGACGAACCGTCCGGAGATTCCGCGCAAGGCGATTTATCGCCTCTCGATCTATTTGCGCTGCCTGTTGCGTTTGAAACAGAACAGCATTCGGACCGTTTCGAGCGAAGCTTTGGCCCGCGCGGCCCGAGTGAAATCGACGCAGTTGCGCAAGGACCTGACCTACTTCGGCCAATTCGGAACGCGTGGTCTCGGGTACGATGTCGAGCAGTTGAGCAAGATGATTTCGGACGTGCTCCGAACGACCAGCTTGCAACCGGTCATTCTGGTCGGCGTTGGCAATCTCGGTTTGGCGCTGCTTTCTTATCTGGGTTTTGAACAGGAAGGCTTCGAGATTATTGCTGCGTTCGATATCGACACACAGCGCAAGCGCAACAAGCAGCTCTCGCAACCGATCTACAGCATGGACCGGCTGCGTCAGATTGTCACGGAACGCGGTGTTAAGATGGCCATTGTCACGGTGCCGGCCGCGGTCGCTCAGGAGGTCACCAATACACTGGTCGAATGCGGGATCACAGGCATCTTGAATTTTGCGCCGATCGTGTTGCAAGTTCCCGACGATGTCATCGTGAACGACGTCAACCTTGCCATTGAATTGGAGAATCTGAGTTACTTTATTCAGCAGTAAAGCTGGACCGCGTTCCGCAGCTAAGAAACAAGAGAAAACGCGGAGAGTTCCGACGGAAACCACCGCAGAGACGCGAAAGACGCAGAGGCGAGGCCGCAGCCCAAATCCGAAACTCGAAATCCGAAATCCGAAACAAAACAGCAATAGCAAATTCAAAAATCCCAACCCAGCCCGCGGGACGTTCGCTGCATTTCCCAATTGGAATTTTGGATTTGTTTCGAATTTCGGACTTTCCCCCGCATTTATCGTGTCTCTGCGGCGCCTTTCGGCCGCAACCAAACATGAGCTGCCTTGCAAATGAGCGAGGATGACGTTTAATTCGGAAAACAAAATTGCCTGCCCGTTCACACGCCTAGCCATTGAATTATGCGACTCTCAATCTCCTTGGCAGTTCTCACGCTCGGTCTTTGTCAGTCTGGTTTCAGCCAGACCAACGCGCCCGCCACAGCGGCGAAAACAAATCGCGTTAACCGCATTGCCGACATCCCGTTTGAAGGTCACCGGGCCGCGCCGGAGTTTCCCGAATCGCTTGAGTGGCTGAACACGGGACGATCGCTGACGCTCAGCGAACTGCGCGGCAAAATCGTCCTGCTCGATTTCTGGACCTATTGCTGCATCAACTGCATGCATATCATTCCCGATTTGAAAAGGTTGGAGACGAAGTATGCCAAGGAACTCGTCGTCATCGGTGTGCATTCCGCGAAATTCGAAAATGAAAAACAGACGGACAATATCCGTGAAGCCATCAAGCGCTATGAAATCGAACATCCCGTCGTCAACGACAAAGATTTCCTGGTCTGGCGTTCCTATGGCGCGCGGGCTTGGCCGACCTTAATCCTCATCAACCCGCAAGGCCGCGTGATCGGTGGCCATTCGGGAGAAGGCATCTACGATCTGTTCGATGAAGTCATCCGCGAAACGGTCAAGCATTTCGATGCCAAGGCCCAGATCGATCGCAAGCCGATCAGTTTTCAGCTTGAGAAGGACAAACAGCCTCAATCGCTCCTTTCGTATCCAGGAAAAATCGTCGCCAACGAAAAATCGAAGCGTCTTTTCTTCACCGACTCGAATCACAATCGTGTTGTCGTCGCCTCGCAAAGTGGAGAGATATTGGACGTGATTGGCGAGGGAAATATTGGTTTGAAAGATGGATCGTTCGAGACCGCTCTCTTCTACAGACCCCAAGGTCTTTTCTTCGATTCGACGAACGATGTCGTGTATGTCGCCGACACGGAAAATCACGCCATCCGGAAGATCGACCTGAAAGCGCGAACCGTAACGACTCTGGCCGGGACCGGCAAACAGGCCCGGCAGCACAATAAGGAAGGCAAAGGCGTCGAGGTTGACCTCAATAGTCCTTGGGATCTGCTCTCGATCAGCAACAAGCTCTATATCGCCATGGCAGGACCCCATCAAATCTGGACCCTGGACATGAAAACGCTCGAAGCCAAGGTCTATGCCGGGTCTGCCAAGGAAAATATCACCGACGCCGCCTTGAAGGATAGCGCACTCGCTCAGCCCAGCGGCATCACCACCGATGGAAAGAAGCTCTACTTTGCCGACAGCGAAGTCAGCGCGGTACGAACTGCTGACCTTGATCCAAAGGGCCGTGTCGAAACCTTGATTGGCGAGGGATTGTTTGAGTTCGGCGATGTGGATGGGAAGCATCCTCACGCTCGACTGCAACATCCGCTTGGCGTCGCTTATTACGACGGCTTGGTTTACGTCGCGGACACTTACAATCACAAGATCAAAAAACTGGACCCCAAAACAAAAGAGCTGACTTCGTTTATTGGAACCGGCAAACGCGGAACAGCAGACGGCCCCGCTTCCTCTGCTTCACTCAACGAACCTTCCGGTCTCTGTTTTGCCGACGCGAAGATGTACATTGCTGACGCCAACAATCACCTCATCCGAATTTACGACATGAAGTCCGGATTGGTTTCGACGATGGAGTGGAAAGGACTGGAGAAACTTACTCAGAAAAGTTCAGCTCCGAGCGGGACAGCAGAAATTGAGTGGTCTTCTCAAAGAGTTTCGTCGGCGGCTCGTGTCCTGGACCTTAAGCTCGCACTTCCGCCGGGAACAAAAATCAATCCGAACGCTGCGTCGCAGGTAATCGTGAAGAGCCAAGACGCCGAAATCCTTCGGCTCGTGCAGGCAGAACACAAGGTTGAGAATGAAACGATTTCGATTCCAATCAGTGCGCGTCCTGGCAAAACGAAACTCAATCTGGAACTGACGGTCTATTACTGCGACAAAGGCAACGCCGGTCTTTGTTACTTCAAGGACGCTGCTCTTGTCGTCCCCATCGAAGTCGCCGCTGGAGTAGAGGACCGGCTCACTTTAACCTACGCCATTGGCACACGGTGAGTGGACGTGCACTGAAGCCCATGAACCAACAAACATTCAACAATCGTTTTGAGGCATTCACAGACCGACCGCAGCCCTCCGCAGCCCTTGCCAGCGCCGATTTTGTCCTTGCACCGCAGTTTTGAAACGTTTTAATTACGCACAAGTCGCACACGACTTCACCAAACCTAAATTAACAATTATATGGCAAAACCGCTTACCAAATCGCAGATTGCAGCCGCTATTGCAGAGAAGACAGGGGTCACCAAGAAGAACGCCGCGGAAACCCTCGATTACATTGCCGAGTTGGCGTATAAGAATGCCAAGAACAGCTTTACCCTGCCGGGATTGGGCAAACTCGTGTTGGTTAATCGCAAAGCACGCGTTGGACGAAATCCCGCAACCGGACAGCCGATTAACATTCCAGCGAAGAAGGTCGTGAAATTCCGCGTCGCGAAAGCCGCGAAAGATTCCATCCTCGGCAAGAAGTAATTGCCTCGCCCCACGTTTTCCAAAGGGCGCTCCGCTGTCGGAGTGCCCTTTTTGTTTTCACGATTGGAGACGCGGCGCCGAAAGCTAGCCGAAATGGATCACCCACCCACCGCTGTGTACCGTCGCAGACCGCGGCTCCAAACAAATCGGGCCAACGCATAAAATGCAGCAACCCACAAGGCCTGGATCAGCAGGCCTCGCCAGAGTTCCGAACCAGTCGTGCGCCCTAGATAAATACTGACGGGAAAAAAGAGCTGATAAGGGAACGGCGTAAAACCCAGCAGGCGCTCCACCCACGGAGGAAGGATATCCAGCGGGAAGAGATGGCCGCCCGCGATGTACTCGAAAGCAAAAAGGATGAAGATAAACGTAGAGACTTCGAGCACCCAAAAGGCCAGCAATGCCATCGTGAAGGAAATGAAGAACTGAAGCAGTGCAGTCAGCACTATCGAAACCAGGAAGCAAACCCAAGTGACGGCGTCGTCTGGCATCACGAAATAATGCCTTTGAAAGAAAATGAAGAGAGTGACCGGGGCAATTGCTACAGCCGTGTAAATCATCCGGCCTGCTCCAAATAGACAAAGGCGATAACTTAAATAATCAATTGGTTTAAGGAGAAATTGATTGATGTTGCCGTCCTTGATATCGGCCGCAATTTGCCAATCATCTTCGTTCACTGCCGTCAACATATCCACGATCGTGACGATCAGATAATAGGACGTCATGCTCGCCAAGGTGTAGCCCGCCACTTGATCGCCTGCTTCCTTCGTTGCATATACTGCTCGCCACAGAAAAATTGTCGCCATCAGGGGTATGAGGCCGAAAACACTGCGAAAGAAAAAATTGACGCGGTAAACGAGAATGTTCTGCAATCCGACGTTAACGACGTGCCAATATTTCTTCACTTGCGTTTCAAAATCTTCCGCGATGATTGCTTGAACCTCTGCATCCGGAACAGAAACGATGAATAAATAAGCAAAGGCCGTTTGTCACGCTGGCATTAAGTCTGAGCCGAGATCCGATAATCGTGGAACGATGATGGTATCGACCGGGGCGATCGGGTGAGTGGCGAATTTTCCCTTTGCACTTGGTCTAAACCACGTTAATTTTTCCCAGCTTGTCCGATGGTGTAACGGTAGCACACTGCCCTTTGGAGGCATTTGTCATGGTTCGAATCCATGTCGGACAGCCAGTCTTCCTGCGGAAATCAACGGTTCGACAGAATCCCGCACAGATTCCGCACAAAAAACCGCTGAATCCGAGACTCAAAAGTTGAGATTTCCGATTACAGTCAAACACCGCAAAGCCGAGGCCAGAATCTGCGGCAAAACGAAAGCATACCCGTTTTATCGTGTCTGTGCTTACGTCGCCGGCAAGCGGAAGATGAGCCACTTTGCGACCTACTCGGAAGCCAAAGCAAAGGCTGACAAACTCGTACGTGAGATAGCGGATGGCTCGCAAGTTGCCGCGCTGAACGCGCACCAATCCCATGATGCCCTGGCAGCCTTGGAACGCCTTGAGTCCTTCCGTCAGTCCAGTGGCAAGCGCGTGTCGCTACTGGGAGCAGTCTCTGAGTTCGTCGAGGCGGCCGGCAAGCTCAACGGCCGCAGTCTTGGCGATGCTGTGGACGGCTATCTGAACACTGTTGCCAGCGTGAAGCGGAAAGATATTGCGGAAGCCGTCGAGGACTTCGTTGCGGGCCGACAGCCGAAGACAAGGTCGCTAGACGGAAAACGAGCGCAGTTGAGCGCGGGCTACGCTTATCAGGTCGGTCTGTGGCTGCGAGATTTCGCCAAGACATTTCCTGGCACGGCCGTTGCCGACCTTACCAAGGAGCATTTGAACCTCTTCATGGCCAAGTTTGCGGAGCAATCCGGCAAAAGCCGCAACCACTACAGGCAAACGGTCAAGATGTTCCTCCGCTGGGCCGTGAAGCGTGACTACCTTTCGCCGTCGCACAGGTTGCTTGAAGCAGACGGCATGGCTGCCGAACTTTCGGACGCGCCGGAAACCGAAATCTACAGCCCCATCGAATTGCGAGCGCTGCTTGAAGCTGCCGATAAGGAATTGCGGCCCGTGCTGGCGCTCCAAGCTTTGGGTGGCGTGCGCTTGCAAGAATGCTTGCGGCTCACGTGGCAGGACGTGTGGCGTGTGCCAGGGCATATCGAAGTTTTGTCGGCCAAGAGCAAAACCCGCTCACGACGGCTTTGCGAAAGGGGCGAGGCGTTGGGTCAGTGGCTCGAACCCTATCGCGAGCATTCTGGGCAGGTGTTCGCGAAACACCGCGACACTTTCCACGAATCTCTTTCGAGTCTGCTCAAAACGCTTAGGATTCCAGCCAAGCGAAACGGCTTGCGTCATGGATTTTGCACCTACCACTTTGCTCTCTACGCGAACGAGAACCTGACCGCCGCCCAAGCGGGAAATTCACCCGCGATGATTCCTGCCTCTTATAAAGGACTCGCGACGAAAGCAGAAGCAGAGAAGTGGTTTGCTGTGGCGGCGTTGCAGTCGGCGGAAAACGTGATTCCCTTGTCGATAAGAAAACCTTGAACAGCCCAAAAGTCGCGCCAGCCTTAAAGCGCCAGTGGCGTCAATCAGCATCAGCGCCCCGGTATTCAACGCTCGCTGATGGTGAGAAGCCCGGTGAGATAAGGCCGATTCCACAGCCCGCCTTCGAATCGATTCCGGGGACATGGTGGTTTTGCAGAGACCAAGCATCGTACAACAGGTTTTGCAAGACTCCGCTCGCTCAGGGGTATGAAGTCCTACGGCGACACCCAGGCTTTCCGCTGAGCAAGAGTCAGCCGGCAACATGGCCCGATCTGTTCCCCGCCGAACGCGAGGCGTTCTACTTCAGTCACAGAGGATGGTTAAAACGAATCGGACTAAGCCAGCCCCACATATTCGTGGGCAAAAGAGAGCTATCATTTGATATCAGCCTGAGTGCCGACAGAGTCCTGAGCGCCATTGAGTCCGAATTTGACGCTCTCGGACTCTTTCCAAGACAATCCTACTCCGAGTCGTATTGGAAAACTAGCGTCGATCCCGACTTAATCGTGGCAAAGTACGGGCCTCGGGGTGCCACGGAAGCGGTCGTACTTCGCTTCAACCGCCTGACGCGACACCTTAGGAAGCTTAAAGAGGCCGGAAGGCCTATTCGATGCGGCAGCAAGTCATGTCGGCATTTGAAACATTTCTAACCAAAGATCCGGATTATCTAAGACACAGGAGGATCTGGCTTAGCTCGCTGAAGGGTGGCCGCAAAATAGCCCACTATAAGCGACCAGACTCGACTGTGATCGCCCTGGCGTGCATCGCGTGGGATTGGCGGGCGAGCGGTCGGAAATTTATGTCTCTCGCGCCGTGGCTTCAAAAGCACAAAATCTTTTCGCAACTTAATCTTCGGACGAGGCAAAGGTGGAAAAATCACTTTACTGCGATGAGGAAATTGCTTTCGCGATCACGAATTCATCGGTTACGCAACAAACACCATCGCAAGACCGATAGAACATTCGACCAATTCATCCGCGCCAAGATCGTGGCCGCGCTCGTTCGGTTGAACTCGGCGGCAGATGGCAAGCCGCCGTTTCCGCATTGGCTCAATACACCAGCACCAGCACGGTGGCCTGCTCCACGGACTTCACCACGTCCTCGAACTTGCGGTCCCAGGTCGTGGAGGCGCCGAGGATCGAGATAGCCAGCCGCGACATTCGACGCCGCATCGCCGAGGGCCGCAGCGTGCGTTACATGATCCCGCGTGCCGTGGAAGCGTACATCATGGACAAGGGCTTGTATCGATCCGTCGATTAGCGGCGCTGCGCAGAATCGTTGGGCAGCTTTACTCAGCCAGCGCGTGCGGCGCCAGGAGTTCGAAGGGATATGCCGGAATATTACGGGCAATACTGAAGACGATCAGCGTGCCGATGAACAGCCACGTCACCCAGGTCGGGACCGCAAGCCAACGCGCGTTTTGACCCGCCCATGTCTTGTAACCCACCCGCAATGCCAGATACACAACGACCGGTAGAAACGCGATGAGCATCGGGTTGTAAGCCAGTGCCTGGACGAAGTCGCCGCGCACCAGAGCGCCGACGGCGCGGGTCGCCCCGCAGCCGGCGCAGTGCCAGCCGGTCAGGGCATGGAAGACGCAGGGTGGATAGAAGTTGTACTCCGACGGCGGAAAGTGAAACAGGACCATGGCCAGGACCGGCATGCCGACGGCGACGGCCAGCACCAGCACGATCCGCTTGCTCCAGCGCGACGGGGGCGGAGTAGAGTCAATGGCTTGTGATTCGCTCGACATGTCGGCATCACACTTTGGCGGCGGGCTTGGTCACGCTCAAGAGAAAAGTCGGATTGAGGGCCTCGAATCACTGATAACACCGTGCTCTCCGAGCGTGTCGGCTTTGAGCAGCGTCCTCGACAACCCAGCCGGAAGGTCGCGCGGCGCGCATGGCGCAAAACATTCGTGTTTGTTGGTGCTTATTCGTAGTTCATAAAAATCTGCGCTCCTTACGGGGGGATTTTGGATTGGCGGCCGCTATTGACAGCCCAACGCGTCGGGGGCAACGTTCGACCCTCAGCTTGGAAGATGTTCAGTCCAGGTGAGAGTTTTCCTATGCGCGAAACCTTGTCTTCGCTTCTCGATCCGACGTCTCGGAATGCCACGCCTGCAAACATCCGGCGTTCGGTCGTGCGTTCATCCGGTGCGTTTACGCTGATCGAACTGCTCGTGGTCATTGCCATCATCGCCATTCTCGCCAGCATGCTCCTGCCTGCATTGTCCAAGGCGAAACAAAAAGCCCACCAGACGCTGTGCCTCTCGAATCATCACCAACTGGGTCTGGCCACCCTGATGTACGTGCAGGACTACCGCGAGAAGTGGATGCCTTACTCCCAGGGTGAAGGCGCGAGTCAGAAGCTGTGGCCGGTCCTCTTCCAGCCCTATATCGAGAACACGAACGTTTTCACTGAGCCGAGCAATCGGAAGCGGACTTTTTGGATTGCACCTCCCTCACTTCCGAAGGAATGGGCCGGGATCTTCGTTGCCATGGGGATGAACGCCAATCTCAGCCCAAACTTCACCATGGCCTCGGCCACTCATCCCTCGGAATCCATCGCCTACTGCGACACAGCGCTGAAGTACCCGGATCAAAAAAATCCCTGGCAGCTTCACGGTTATTACACGACCTGGTGGACCGACACCTTTGGACCCGAGAAATTGGCGGTCAAGGGATCTCCGGCGGCGGACGGCAATCACGCACCCCCTGCGTACTGGCATAACGGCGGCGCCAACGTGACCTTCTTCGACGGGCACGGCGCGTGGATGCGCGAGAAAAAAGTGCGTACGCCACCAGAAGGCGACCAGCGCAATTGGGCGCTGTGGTGGGTCAATGCGCCGTAGTCAGCTTGGATTATTGAGGAGACGGAAGTGTAGGCGACAAAGCTGGAAAAACCCTTCGGCGGACCATGGACTTCGGAAGGACGAGTTACACGAGTCCCCGACTGGAACGGGTGTTGATGTTCAGAGTGGGCCTCGTTTAATTCGTCTCTCCGAGAAAGGGTTCATGGCAAGATTCCGTCCCAGATTCCCATCAACGGGAGTGCATCGCGATAGATCATCGCTTCGATGGCTTCCCGGCTGATCCGCGGCAGCACGGTCCCCGCGAGCATGTCGTTGAGCGTTCGCAGACCCTCGACCGTCGCGTTCACATTCGTGAAGGGTTAATCGGTCCCGAACAAAATCTTGTCCCACACGCCGTACTCCTGGACCAGCATGAGACTCTGATAGAATTGGAATGGACGGTAATGCAGCGCGCTGATGTCGCAATAAACATGCGGATGTTTGCGAGCCGTGACAATCGCTTCGCCTTCATACGGATGACCGAGATGAGCCATGATGATTCGCACCTCCGGAAATCGCGCCGCCACGTGATCCAGATGCCGGGGCAGAGTGCAGGCCAGCGGTGCTTGCGCGACGAAGGTTGTCCCCGTATGGAGCAGCACCGGCAAGCGGTGGGCGGTCGCGTATTCCCACAGGGGATCAAGTCGTGATTCATCCGGACAAAAGCCGGCATACATCGGCAACAACTTGATCCCTCGCAGCTTCAACTCCTGATGTCCGAATCGCAGCTCGTCTTCCCAGCCCGGTTGAGTCGGATCGACCGAGAGAAAGCCGATCAATCGCGCCGGGTCCGCTGCGATGTAGTTGGCCACGTAACGATCGTCCACCCACAGCCCACTTAGGCGGGCCTTGCCGCCGAAGACGATCGTGCGCGTGTCGTCGGGAGCCAGCCGGCGATAGTCCGCATAGCGAACCGTCAGATCCATCTCGGCGCCCGCCTTCGCTCGCTTCGCCTGCCGGCGAAAATCATCGCTGAAATGAGCCGGGTACTCCCACGCATGGCTATGCACGTCGATAATCATGTCGCAATCACTTGCCGTGCGCTCGAAAGAACTCCAGACATTTCAACATCAACGCCTCCTTCGCGACGTCACGATCCGTGACGAGGACATCTTCAAAATCGTCGCGCTCGACGTGACAGGCTTCACTTAAGGGGTCTTCAGCCTGTCGCGCACAAGGGACGCCACTGTATTCTCCGTCTTTCCTTTCGGGATCTCGATCTCGACCTCTTGAGGCACCGGATTTTCATCTGTCGTTTGATTGCGTTGGACGGTTGCTTTGGCTAAACCCAACGGCAATGCGCTGGTTACATCGAGCATTCCGCGGCTTGCTCCGCACCAGGTTCATGATCCGTTTCGCGCTGGCGGCCCGGCTTGTTTCTGGTACGGCGAATTTGGGGTGCAAACCGCCGTCAATGAATTTATCGATTCGTCGAAGTTGGACCCCTTCTTGTGCGACGAACCCGAATGCGGATTTCTGAGTTGGGTCGTGATCAAGAAATGACCCGTAATTCCTCAGCGAATTATGGTGGGGCTACTGAGGAACCGAATTCGGACATCGTTCGAAGACGGCCGGCTCGCGGGTACGCTTGCCCCACCCGACCAGTTCTGTGGACCTACAGCTTTGATGTGACTCGAACAACACTCGCGCGTGAGTTCGACCGCTCCTAACTCCTATCTTGAAACTCTGCGCCTGGCATTGGCCTGCCATCAACAGGGACGACTGCCCGAAGCCGAGGCGCTCTACCACCGTGTGCTTCAATTGGAGCCGCGCCAACCGGACGCCTTGCGTCTGATCGGCGTCCTGTCTCACCAGAGGGGCGAGATGGAATTGGCCCGGCATTTCCTGGAGCCAGCGCTCCAAGTTCCGACCGCTTCGGCCGAGGCCTTCTATGCGCTCGGCCTGGCTCTCGACGATCTCGGTCGCCCCGACGCCGCCATGGCCGCCTACGAAAAAGCGCTCCGGGTTCGCCCGGATCACACGCCGAGTCTTCTCCAACTCGCGATCGTTTGCGAGAAACAAGGCCGTTTAGCCGATGCCGAATCTTGGTTGAGGAAGCTCGTCGCTCTTGATCCCCATTCCGCCCTGGCGCATTTGAAGCTCGCCACGGTTCTCGAAGGGGTGAACAAATTGGAGGAGGCTCAGATCCACACCGAAACCGCCCTTCGATGCGCGCCAGAGAATCCGGAAGCTTACCTTTGCCTCGGTTCCATATTGATCCGGCGGAACCAAGTTTCGGACGCGGTGCCGTTCTTCAACCACGCGGTTCAGTTGGACCCCGTCGCCGGCGCGTGTGCCGCGCAAATGCTCCGTGAAGTGCTGGCCGAGGGCACGCGCGGCTGGGAAGAACGGCTCGCCTCCGATCCGTGGAACTTCGATGCTCTCCTGTCGCTGGCCAAGATTCGATATTCGGAAAAGAAGCCGCTCGAAGCAATCGCGCTGCTGGAACGCGCGCTCGCCGTCCGGCCGGGCGAACCCAATGCCGAATACGCGCTGGCGTTCGCGGAACTGTTGCTGGGTCCGTTTGAAATGGGCTGGAAGCATTACGAAGCGCGGCTCCGCACAGGGCAACCCCAGTTTCCCAAACGAAAGTTTGGCCAACCGACATGGCGCGGCGAGGATTTGCGTGGCCAGACGATCTTCGTGCACGCGGAACAAGGCGTCGGCGACACGATCCAATTCGTGCGCTATGTGCCAATGCTAGCCGAACGCGGCGGACGCGTCGTCCTCGAGTGTCAACCGGCGCTCCAACCGCTGCTGGCGGGTCTTCCTGGCGTTCACGAAGTGATCGTGCAGGGCGCACCTCTGCCAGCATTTGACGTGCAAGTGCCCTTGTTAAGTTTGCCTGCGATCTTCGGCACTACGCTGAAGTCGGTTCCGAATCGGGTGCCCTATCTTCGGGTTCCTGATGGCGTCCAGTTTGAACTCCCGCCCGCATCAAAGGCCCGGTTGAAGGTCGGGATTGTCTGGGCAGGAAATCCGGGTCTCCAGAATGATCTCGTTCGTTCGGTGGCGCTCAGCCAGTTGAGTCCGCTCCTCTTGCTGCCGAGCATTTGTTTCTTCAGCCTCCAGGTCGGCTCGGCCCGCAGACAATTGGCCGCCTCGAAGGACGCCGCCAGAATCATCGACCTGCAGCCGCTGCTCTCGGATTTTTCAAGGACCGCCGCCGCGCTCGCGCAGCTTGATTTGATCCTCAGCGTGGATACTGCGGTCGCACACCTGGCCGGCGCACTGGGAAAGAAGGTGTGGCTGCTGTTGCCCTATGCGTCCGAATGGCGCTGGCTCCTGGACCGGGAGGACAGCCCGTGGTACCCGTCGATGCGGCTCATTCGCCAGCCGAAGACGGATGATTGGGAGAGCGTGGTGCAGCGGATCAGGGAAAATCTGCTCGCGACGATTCATGCTTGAACTCCCAATCGTAGCATTGGGCGACGGCTGCTCTTCTTCCTCCAGATTCAGTCAGGCCCCGCCGGTGGAATCCGGATGAACCACGAATCTTCGGCTTTAGAGATCACGATTTCCCGGAAACCATGCTCCACCAGGAATTCGTTCACCGCTGTCTTCACCCCGCAAACCTTTTTGATGTCGGCGGCGTCGCGATAATCATCCCCACACAAAACACCTCCGGGTTTGACCTTGGGAAGCCAGAGTCGCAAATCTTCGCGGATGGCATCGTATTGATGCTGAGCATCAAGGTACACAAAATCCAGGGAACGATCCGCGAAATCACGCGCCGCTTCCCTGAAGGTCTTTCGAAGGATGACGGAACGCTCTTTGAAGGGATCCAGTTTGCGTTTGGCCTCAAGATACAACTGGTCCTGGCGTTGCTGCGTGACGTTGGCGGAATCTTGATAGGAATCTCGCAACCATTCGCGCCAGGGATCCACAGAGAAGAGCCGTCGTCCCAGCCAGTGCGTCAGGAGTATCTCGGAGTAGGCGCCTGATTGAACGCCGACTTCGACGCCTTCGCCGATCAGTCCCAAAAAATTCAAGATCTGCGGGAACACATTGCGATTCTCGATGAGCTGAACTTGCTTTGGGCCTTGAAAACCACGAAATTTTCCAGCTTTTGGCCTTGCCAGAGGCTGCCTGCAGGCTAGTTTCGCGGCTGGAGGCGAGGTCAGAGCTGGTTTCCACGCTTGCTTGAGTCCGATGCAGCGGCGTAGCCTGCCTCCGCAGGGAGGTCAGGTATGTTCTGTGGGGCCAAGGAGGCCGGCGGCTTCTATCGTCCCCGGCACCCGCACAAGTCGCCATT
>Ga0194120_10000594_pt1 | contig 68437 bp, 72 predicted proteins | sample TA2MahCa65mmetaG_FD_148642 | JGI IMG/M metagenome (GOLD analysis project Ga0194120, IMG submission 148642) | Freshwater microbial communities from Lake Tanganyika, Tanzania - TA2015019 Mahale Deep Cast 65m | ecosystem: Environmental > Aquatic > Freshwater > Lake | place: Tanzania: Lake...
ACCGGCTCGATCACCATCACCAATTCCGCCCACGGCACCACGCGATGCATCTCATCGAGGAACCGTTCCCGGCGGGTGGATTTGCGATACTGCTCGAAGGGGACTTCGGCAAAGGTCTGTTGGTGCATGGATGCGCCTCCCGTGCAGTGCTGCATTTCTCATAGCACATCACCAACGGGGAATAAATCAGACCTTCCCTAGGCTACCGTCAGTTGCTGCATCTGCTCTTCCTTGTCGAGGAGGCAATCCGATGCCTAAAGTTATCCACGCTATTTACGAAAATGGTGTGTTCAAGCCGGTGGGGAAGGTCGACCTACGGGAGCACCAACAGGTGGAACTCGTCCTGAGCGAGAAGTCGAGCGCCACGCAACGTACCCAGGGGATCTTGAAAGGCCTGGACGATGCCGCCATCCATGACATTGCCCTTTCGCCTGACTTCCTACCTGAAGAATCGTGACATCCTCGCTCGCAGATGTGGCGCACGGCACGCGTGTATTTATCGATGCCAATATCTTCGTGTACCATTTCAGTGCTGATTCAGGACTCAACTTGGCCTGTACCGGCTTTCTTGCCAGCGTTGAACAAGGCCGACTGATTGGCATCACCTCAGCAGCAGTGGTTCAGGAAACATCCCACCGCGTGATGATGGCAGAAGCCCTGTTGCGCTGTCCGCACGTCAAGGGGAAAGATCTCGTTAGACACTTAAAAACCCATCCCAACATCGTCAAGGCCTTGCGACTTAATCAAGAGATTGCCTCAATCATTGCCTCGCTGAACATCGAGATTCTTCCCATCAGTGCTGGGCTGATCGAGCGAAGCCGACAGATGAAAACCCGATACGGGTTTCTCTCAAATGATGCGCTCACCCTGCAGGTCATGACGGATCTTGGGATTCTCGCCATCGCCACCAACGACTCGGATTTTGAACGGGTCGACGCCATTACCGTGTACAAGCCCTGAGCGAGCCCACCGCACGTGTGGGTTATACACCCTCTCCCAACTGTTGCTCACGGATGCGACAGATGAGGCTCGATAACATCGGACACAAGCGAGCAACGTCATAACTTGACCACTTCCAAACTCACCTGGTGAAACCCGAGGCCTCGGATTTCATCCACGAGGCTGACGAACCGTTCCAGCAACGTCACCCGGTCGGCCCGAACGACGACCGGCGAGTCCTTCTGATAGGTCTGGAGTCGTGATAACAGTCCGCCTTCTTCCACCGCCCGATCGTTGAGAAACAGATCTCCCTCCGCAGTGAGCGTGACCACGATCGGCGCCCCTTGTCGGGCGCTGGTTTCCTTCGCCTTGGCCAGACTGACCGGCACCTGTCCGGTTGAGATGAAGGTGGCCGTCGTCAGCACAATCACCAGCAAGACCAACATCACATCGACGAGCGGAATCACATTGATCTGATTGAGGTCACGCTCCATGCTGCACCTTGTACATGGTGAGCAGTTCCGTGACCCGGCGACGCAGTACATTGTTCATCACGACACAGGGAATCGCGACGAGCAAGCCCACCGCCGTGGCCTTGAGGGCGAGGCTCAACCCGACCATGATCGAACTGACGGCCAAAGCCCCGGTCGTCCCCATCATATGAAACGTGAGCATGATGCCCAGCACGGTGCCTAAGAGGCCGATGTACGGCGCGTTGGCCGCAATCGTCCCGATGATGACCAACCGCTTCGTCAGCGCGATTTCATACCCCTGCAATTGAGGATATTCGGCGGGGTTGACCTGGCTATAAAATCTCCAGCGCTCGACGGCTACGATCACAGCCCAAAGTCCAAGTATCCCCAATAACCCGATCACCCCGTAATCCACCGCGTATTTCAAATTCTCCATGTTCTCGCTGCCCTTCCCTTCGATATAGTCTATTTCTACCCCTCGTACTCTCAAGATTCATATTGTCGCGACACGACGGCTTGCGGCCACGAGCCGCGACCGCCGTTTCTTCCACCAGAGATAGACCCCGGTGATCGAGAGCATCGTCACCACCAGGCCCAGCAGGCACACGAAAATCCGGTACGGCAGACCGAACACATTGGCCATATGCAACGCATACAGCCAGTTGCTGATGGTATTACCGGTGTACTGGCCACTGGGGAATAGCGCTAACTTCAGCGCGCCGGTATCGGCGTCGAAGAAGACTTGCGTGGTGTAGCGGCGTGGACGGTCGTCGATTTCCCGATTGCTTTCCACTTGATATTGGTACACGCCAAGACTGTGATCAAATCGCAGAGCCACCGGTCGCTTCACAAGAAAACCATGTTGAGCAGCCTGTTCTGCGATCAACCGATCACCGACCGACTGCGCCTCGATCCAGCTCAGGCTGTGCGTGTCACTGGGATGCTGGAGTGGATGCAGTTCGGCCCAGACCGGGTGGTATTCGAACATCGCCCGGGTGGTCCAGGTGTAGACCGTATCCCAGAGGTTCATGTACACACTGGACCAGGCGAAGATCAGCAACAGCACCCAGGTCCACAATCCCCCGGCCCGATGGAGATCGAAGTTCAGACGATAGGTACTGGCAGTCCACTTGACCATCCAAGCGGGCTGCCAGCGCTGCCACCAACTCCGGCCACCCTGTCCTTCTCCAGTATGCACCCCGCCAGCTTGCTGACGCCATGCGGGGAACGTGAGATACAGGCCGACAAAACAATCCACGGTCCAGACCAGAGCGCAGATGCCCAACAGTAGACGGCGGGAAAGAGCAACAGCGCCGTCAGAATTTTCCAGTTCAGAGCCCGCATGCAAACCTACCACGACAAATATCGGGTTATGTGAATACCAAACCAGGAAAGACCCTGTCTACCAACCGTTGCTCACGGATGCTACAGATAAGGCCCGAAGAATGGTCAGTTGCCGGTGGCTGGCCGCGTTGAATGACGACCGACCCCGGCAGGGAAGTAGGTCTTTATCTTTGGCCACTGTCCATCGGCACTGTGCGAACGCCGCGCGGTTGCATCCGTTTGACGAGCCATACGTCACGCGCTATACTGTGCATCTCTACGATGCATCTATGATGCATGGAGGATGATCCCATGAAAGCGATTACGTTACGAAACCTTCCCCCCGAGGTCGCTCGTACCGTTCAACGGCGGGCGAAACAGAAGAAGACCAGCATGAACAAGGCGGTCATCGATCTCTTGGAAGAGTCGACCGGCACGAGCGCACACACCCCTGAACCGGTTCGCTACCATGATCTGGACCACCTTGCGGGTACCTGGACGGAGAAAGAAGCCGCCGCGTTTGAAACGCTGATCACTGAACAACGCAGGATCGATCCGGAACTCTGGAAATGACTCGGCTGCTGCTGGATAGCTCCGCCTACATTGCGTTCAAGAAACGACATCCCGAGGTGATCGAGATCCTGCAGCAAGCCGATTTGATCTTCCTCTGCCCGATCGTCCTCGGCGAGCTCCGTGCCGGCTTTCTCCAAGGTACGAAACGTGACGCCAACGAGCGCGAGCTGCGACTTTTTCTGGAATCCTCTCGAGTCAAAATGCTGGTCTTGGATGAAGAAACCTCGGAGCGCTATGCCGTCATTCATGTGGGGCTCAAACAGGCCGGCACCCCGATCGGCATCAACGATGTCTGGATCGCCGCATGCGCCATGCAGCACGGACTCCCGGTCCTCACGTCTGATCGCGATTTTCACAGGATTCCGCAGATCATCGTCCGTCAGTTTTCAGGACTGACGGCCTAACCCCCTCTTCCCAAGCCGGCCCTATGCAGGAAACTTGAGTACCGAAAAGGGGTCAGGTTGAATACCCTGCCTCCCCATACAAAAGAAAGCGACGGTATCCACTGCTGTATCAGCCTGTATGGTTCATCACGGTTCTTCGCCCCTTCAACCCCGCTCAGGCTCGGCTCCGAGCGAGGCCAAGGGGTCGTAGGACAAGATACGAGCGACGTAGAACGGAACGGCGGATCGGCGATTGCAGCAGAAGCGCACCGAATAATGCAAGCTGGGAGGGAGACATCAACGCACGCCCGCGCTACCGAATTACGGCTTTCGGAGGACTCGGTTTTTCCGCGCCCCGAAGGGCCGGAGAATCGGCGGGAGGCAACCCCCGATTCTCCGGACAGGCCTGGGAGAAGAGTGCGCAACTGCCAGACCTGGTTCCCACGACTTCTGACGTCGCTTCATACTTAAGGAGCCGGGGCGGAGGCCGACGGAGGTGCCGCCTGCGCCCCGGTTCGGTCCGAGTGAGGGGCGGCTCGACTCGGACAGCAATATCTCCATAACATTCTTGGCTATCGATTCTTTTTTCGCCTCATGTTCCTCCCTCGTCCTGTCGCTTTCCGCTGCGAGGACACCTACTTCTTCACCTCTGCGCTACAGCGCATACAGAACAGCACTCACGCCTGTCTGTTCCATCACACGCTCTCTACAATTATCATCCTTCAGAATGACGGCCCCCTCGATCCACCCAAGCGCGGCATCCGATGCCGGAGCTGATGGCACCTTCCACTGAAGCAATGAGTTGCTCTGGCGAGGTGCGCGCACGGTCATACTGCACGAGCACCGTGCCATGATCGTTCAAGAACTTGATCTGATCCACGGGGTGATATTCACGGAGGGCCGCTTCGACACGGTGAGGAAGATATTCGCAGAACCGTCCTCCAATCTGCACAATCACCTGGCCAAGATTCCCCGAGATGGGTGCCGACGGCACTGGCACAACCTGTTCCGCAAGACCAACAGCCGGCAGCATGACCATGATCGACAGCAACACACCTGTGACATCGCGTGTATTCATACGGCTCCCCTTCCGCAGATAGGAATCGACTCTTTCTTGTCATGCCTCTCGATCACGAAATCCTAATAGGTCAAGTGCGGGGCGAAGGAGGAGGCAACAACCTTCGCCCCACGCTTGGTCCGAGCGGGAGGCACCGACTCGGACGAGACATCACTTGGAGATATGGGAGCCTGCCCTGAATCTCATCATAGCAATCACGTCTATACGGCATACCCGGGAACGTGTCTACCGACTCCTGCTCACCGCTGCTACACATTGTTCGGCGTACACCGAAAGATCTGTCATACTAGGAATGCTCTGCTCTCACAAATATTCTGGACACATCGCGCTCATTGCCTTCAATTAAGCCAACGACAGACTCGCGAAAGATTCGCAAACTGCCCTTCCCAATCTTGGTCCCGCGTAGCCGCCCTTCTTCCACCCATCGATAGATCGTCCAGCGGCTGACTGCAAGCACCTCGGCCGCTTCTTCGACTCGGAACAACGTCTTTGGCATGGCCCCTATCAGCACCTTGTCTGATTCACTCGTCAAAGGCATGGGGATCTCCTTGTTCTCCTCAGTCCATGAAATTGCGACTCTTTCCACAGCAATCCCTATCGCTAACTCAGACTTCGAATAGCCGCTTCCACCGGCACCACTCGTGGTGCTGGCGACACACCCTCCACCTCATGCTGCATCAGCACGAGTCTGAAGCGTGAACTGTTAGGCTATCGCTTATCCGAGCCTGACGAAGGAGGTCGATGGGGGGGCACGCGTGGGAACATGGGACACGTCTGCTGAATGAATGAATGGATAGGGAATGAGATCGGCTGAACTGGCAAGGTGTTCAGTAACAGCCGGAGAGGGCCCCATCGCGAGGACTGCATCGGCTGTCGCCTGGCACGCCCATGCGCAGAGTGCGTTCAGCCCTGATGATCCTTGCTCATCATGATGGTGCTGCTGATGGTGAGAACGGTCCGCATACGCCGATGCACAACCGGGAACGATCACGAGCAGTGCGCTATAGATCAGCGTGACACACGCGATGAGAGCCATGCCATGGCGGGAAACACGCGACTGCATCATGAATTTCACTATCGTCATCGCCCCTCAATTGGCCAAGCTGTAGACGATCGGAAGACTGACCACGATTTGCGGTTTGCCGATGGCATGCTTCATATGAAGCGGGCAGGCGAGCTTCACCGCCTCGATCGCCGCCTCATCGGGTGCGCGGTATCCTGAACTCTTCTGGACGAAGACCTCAGCTAAATATCCGTCAGATCGAATAACCGCCTTCACGATCACTTTCCCCTCATGGCCATTCATACGAGCTGAATTGGGGTAGCGCTTCAGTTCCGCCACCCGCTGCCACAGTGAGTCGGCCAACCACCGGTTATCCACCTTGGCATTGGACACCGGCTCGATAGACTTGGCCGCCTGCATCGGGACTTCCTCCGCAACCGGCGCGGTATCGGCGCTCGGTGAAGTCGGGGCTGGTGGACTGTCCTGTTGTGCAGACGGTGCGGGGGCCGCATACACGGTCGGTTCATACGAGGGCACAGGAGCCGAAGCCACCACCGGTTCAGCATGCGTGACCGGCTCCGGCTCTCTCGCCTCTACGACCGGTTCGACCTTCGGCTCAATCGGCTCCATAACCGGCTGAACCATCTGCATCGGCTGTCGTGGCTCCGTTCGTTGCACGACCGTCTCAGGCCTTGGCTTAACAGCCGGGGCAGGCTTCGCGACCGGTTCAACCTGCTTGGGCATCGGCTCCGGTTGAGTCGCTTGCACCAACGCGACCTCCCATGCGAAAAGTTTTTCCTTCACAACCGGCGTGATCTGCGTCAAAAAGGCAAACCCCAGAGCTACCGCCATCCCATGCACGGCGAGCGAAATGCCCCACGCCCAACCAAGAGTCCGCTGTTCAGCCGCAGATGTCATGCGCTCCTTCCTTCGAATTACTCTCGTGCTGATATACTGCTCGCACAGTCGCTCACTCCCCGAATAAGTGCGGGGCAGAGGCTAATAAAGGTACGCCCCCGCCCCGTTCTGGTCCGAGCGGGAGGCACCGACTCAGACGAGAGATGAACGCCCCTGAGATCAGTCAATCGCTTTGAAATCCGGAAACCGTCGAGGAATGTGACTATGCTCCTCATGGCGTGGGCGGGAGCGCTACGCCCCCGCCCGGCCGTTTGTGTCAGAAGAATCCCAAGGTCACCCCGGCATAGACCGCCCGGCCATACCCGGCGAAGAATGCCTGCTGGCCTGCGGCCGCGGCATGGGTTTCACCGCCGATCACTGTGCCCGACGCGGCATACTTTCTATCCGCGATGTTGTCGACTTCCACGTAGAGTTTGGCAAACCGGAACCAGGAAGAATCCTTGAACTCGAAATGCTTATGTACGTTGATATTCGCAATCATGTAGGAGGGAATCCCGAACGTATTGCTGTTGTTCAGGAAGTAGCTGTTGTAATAACTCCCCTCGAACCAGGCACCCCAGCCGGTCGGCTCATGGTCGTAGGCAATCTTGCCGTTAAAGACATCGGTCGGCACATTCGCCACCTTCTTGCCATCCCGGCTGATGAACGCGTTAGTCCGATCCGAAAAATTGATGTACCGCGCGTCGATATGTGTATAGGCGCCGGACAATCGGAGGCCGGTCACCGGCCGCCAGTCGACCGACGTTTCGACTCCTCGGTACTCGGACGAGTCAGCATTGACCGATGCAGTATTGCCGGATGAAATAGTCTGCGTAATGATTTCATCCCGGTAAAATGTCCAAAACCCGACCAGGTGGAAGATCAGTGTGGGGTGCAGCTGCATATCCGTGCCGAGTTCCACGTTCACATTTTTCTGTGGTTTCAGATTGAAGTTTTGTCCAGGCTGACCTGTGACCGGATCTCGAAGCAGATTGCTCATGGTCGGGATGCCGTAGCCCGTTGAACCCCGCATCCAGTATTTGTAGCCGTCAACCGGCTTCCAGATCAGCGCCAACTCCGGGGCCCAATTGTCAAACGTACGAGATAAGCTGGGAGTGGAGGTAATCGATCCATTCGTTGAACTGTAGTTCGTTGAGGACACGCTGATACGGGACTGCTCGAAACCCAGGCCTGCAGCCAATATCCAGGTCGGCAGAAACTCCAATTCTTCGCGGAAACGGCCGCCGATGTTGAAAATGGACCCACGGCTGTTTTGAAGCAATCTCCCTTTCGTTCCAAATCCTCCACCAAGGTTCTGGAACGAGTTGGCCTTCTGCTCCATCTGATTGACAAAGAACCCGACGTAGCTCCTCAAGGGCATCGAACCCAGGCTGCCGTCATGCCGTAGATCGGTATAATGCTTGTAGTTCGGGTTGGTGTTCTCGGTGATCTGAGCAAACGATTGCTGAATGTCTTTGACATCATAGTCGGCTTCGATCGTCAAAACCGTATTCGCGCCGATCTGCCTCTCGTAAATCCCTCCGACGATCGTGCGCCGATCGACTCGGCTTTGATTGCGACTGACCGCATCCGTGCCGGCTTGCCGCTCGTCGGCCAGAAATTGCGCCTGATTAAGCCTGGTCGGCACCTTCGTATTGAGCCAATTTGTGATGCCTTTGAAAAAGAAGGTCTGCTTGTCATCCAGCTTGAAGCGCAGATTGAAGTTGAGCGTTTGCGTATTGTAGTTGCTGTGCTGGATAAACCCATCTTCCGCAACCTGACTACCGAATAGGGCGATATCGAATCGCTCCGTTTCTTGGCCGATAGCGACGCCGTATTTCTGATACCCGTACGACCCGCCGGAGAAGAACGTTTCCAGACCATTGATGTCACTCCCCCGCCTGGTACGGAAATGCACCATGCCGCCGAGGGCATAATTGTCATAGAGCGACGACGCTGCGCCACGAATGACGTCGACGCTGCGCATGAACCAGGGATCGTGTATGTCGAGACGCGAGAGGCCGTCCGATTGCGTTTGGATAAAGCCGTCCTCGTAGATCTTGATCTCGCGAACCGCGAATGTCGTCTTGGCCCCCTGCCCGCGAATCATGATGCTGAAATCACGCGGCCCGTTGGCCTGGCGCAGAACGACTCCAGGAAGTGATTCCATGGACTCCTTCATCGTTCTCGTGGGCTGCGAATCCGTTTCGGACGGAACGGTCGCCGACAACGACACACCCTCCGGCCGCTTTTGAAACCGCTTGCTGACGATGCTCATATCAGCCAACTCGAAATCCGGCTCGGCCGCCGATGCGGACTCGTGATCGGCATCTTTCGAGAGACCTGATGGAGCTTCGGTTTTCTCCTTGATGATGGCCGGACGTTCCGATTCGGATGTGCCACCGTCTTGCTTCTGCTTCAGTTCGTCCAATTCCTGCAGGATGTTCTTGAGCTGGCCGCGCAGTTCGCGTTCGCGCGGCGAAGGCGACGAATCGGCAGACGGGGTGTCCTGCGCGAATGCCGCGCCTCCGGCCAACACGATCACCGACAGCCCCAGCATCGTTGCGTATCGTCTTCGAAAAATAGACACCTGTTTCAACATGATGAATCACTCCTTCGCATGTATTGAGAAACGCACGGCTCGCTGCGCAAACCCTCTTGGGCCGCACAGCGGTATCCTGAGTGAAAATGTTGTTGGAATAGGGATCAGCGTGGGGGAGCGCGGGAACGGCACAGCGTCTGAAACGAATCCGAAAGCGGTACCACACCGCCCAGCCACAACATGGCCACGAAGGCAAAGAGGGCGGCCTGCGGTACAGCCGTCAACGCAGCGGCAATCGGGTTGACCTCGCAGACCCAGGCACAGAGCACCGAGTACGCGGCGGGCGACTGGTCGTGATGATGGTGCGATGACGGTAGGGCGTGCAGAAAGAAGCAGCCGGCCGCGCCAACCGTCAATGCAACGTAGAGCAGCAGCAACCCGATGGCTACTGAAGGAAGGTTGCGTCTCATCTGCTGCCCTTAAGGATGTGCCGCACCAGCGCCACCGATTCGTCGCCATCCCAGGCGCGCGGGCCGACAGCACGGCCGACGGTGCGGCTATCCTGCGCAATCAACACCGTCGTCGGAAGCCCCCGCACCATGAACGCTCTTGACACATCTTCCTGCTCATCGAACAACACCGTCAGACGGATGCCCAAATGGTCGAGAAACTGCTTGATGCCCTGCGGATGCAAGTCCGTCGTCACCGTCACCACCCGCACCTGCATGGGATCGAATTGCGCTTGCAACTTGGCGAGCGACGGCATCTCCTCTTTGCAGGGCCCGCACCAGGTCGCCCAAAAATTCAGGATCACCACTTTCCCCGCCAGCTCTTTCGAGTGCAGCGTGCCGCCGTCGAGCGATTTGAGATCGAACGCCACCGCCGGAGCACCGGCTGTGATGCGCGTGACACGCAGAGCGGCGAAGGGATCGCCGGCGGCGCTCTGCGCGGGATCGCTGACAGCGAGCAGCAGCGCGCACCCGGCGAGCAGCGAACCAATCACCTGGCAATACCGTCTACGGTCCATGGCTTCCTGCCTTTCCAACCGCCACGGCCGCCATCGGGAGCTGCATGGTTTGCAGCACCAATCGATGAGCGGGCATTGCATGCTCTTTCCAACCCATGACGACCGTTCCCTGTTGATTGACCGCCACAGTCGGAGTCTGCCCGTTCTTCTCGTTCAGTTTCACCGGTTGGCTGAACGACCGGCCTCGATCAATCGAGTAGCTGGCCACGACTTCCCGGCGGACGGGCGACTGCTCCTCCCAAATCACGACGATTCTCCCGTCCGGATCGGCCGCCATCTGCGGATGGTCGGGAAATGTGCCCTTGGAGCGGTTCAGTTGCTTCTTGTCAGAAAAGGTCCGGCCCTGGTCGTCGGAATAGGCCACATAAATCGCGGGGGTTTCATCGGCGCCTTCCGTGTACCACACCACATAGAGACGGCCCAATCGGTCCACACCAAGCGACGCCGGCCGATGTGGGCAGGCAGGATAGACCCACCGATCGTTCCCCACCACTACTGAAGAAGAATAGGTTTCGCCGCCATCTGTCGAACGAGACACCACGGTTTCACGGACATTGCCGTCGAAAATCTTCCGCCAGGCGGCGTACACAACACCATCCGCCGACGTGGCCAACGCCGTCCTGCAACAGACGCAGGTCTCATCATCGACCTTCAGATTCTTGGCGATGGTGCGCCCCCGATCCGTCGATCTCGCCGCAAACGTCCCCGGCTCTTTCTTGCCTTCGCGGCCGTCGATCCACGCCACATGCACCGTCCCGTCCGGCGCGACGTGCAGCGAATCGAACGTATGCTGGATGACTTGCCCGTCGTCGTTCACCAGCACCGACGGCGCAAACGTGCGGCCTCCGTCGCCGGACCGGCTGAGCCGCAGCTCGCCCGCAAACGGCTTGTCCGATGTGATCTTCGGATGGGTCATCGACCACGTGACGTAGACATCGTTTCCTCGAACAGCCAAGGCCGGCGATTCCTGCCGATAGTACGGATTCTCACCCGCCTGGTTGACACGCACGGGAGCACCGAGCGCCCCCCCCGGCTTGTCCGATCGCGCAAACAAGATGGTGCGGGTATCTTTGTCTTCTTCCACCCATGCGGCGAAGACGAACCCTTGATCGTCAATTTGCACAGTCGGACCGACCACGTTCTTCGCCTGATGGACCGTTATATGCTTGGAGCCCATGGCGACGGGCGGCTCGGAAGTGGCCCAGGCTGGCTCCGCCGGCGCTGAACCTCCCACGATCAACGCGGCACAGAGGGCCCGCGCCATGTTTCCCGTCAACCACGAAATGGATTTTGTGCTTATCACGATACGCCTGCTAATTGGCCAAACTGTAGACAATGGGAAGACTCACGGTGATCAGCGGCTTCCCGATGGCATGTTTCATGTGAAGCGGGCATGCGAGCTTCACGGTCTCCATCGCGGCCGCGTCAAGGATGCTGTGGCCGGAACTTTTCTGGATCGAGACCTCCACCAGCTGGCCATTCGACCGGATGACGGCCTTCAGAAGGACTTTCCCTTCCTGGCCGTTCATACGGGCCGAATTGGGATACCGTTTCAGTTCCGCCACCCGCTTCCAGAGCGACTCCGCTAACCAGCGGTTGTCCACCTTGGCATCGGACACCGGCTCGATGGACTTGGCCGCCTGCATCGGTGCGTCTTCCACAGCCGGCGCAGTGTCGCTGCCGTGAGAAGTCGAGGGGGACGGACTGTCCTGCTGCGCGGACGGGACCGGGGTTGCATACGCAGTCGGCTCATACGCCGGAGTAGGCGCCGATGCCACCACTGGTTCAGCATGCGCAACCGGCTCCGGCTCTTTCGCTTCTATCACCGGTACCGGTTCGACCTTCGGCTCAATTGGCTTGACCGACTCCATAACCGGCTGAACCATCTGCATCGGCTGTCGAGGCTCCGTGCGTTGCACGACCGGCTCAGGCCTTGGCTTAACAGCCGGGGCAGGCTTCGCGACCGGTTCGACCTGCTTGGGCATCGGCTCCGGTCGCGTCGCTTGCACCAATGCGACCTCCCATTTGAAGATCTCCTCTTTCACAACCGGTGTGATCTGCGTCAAAAAGGCAAGCCCCAAGACCACCGCCATACTATGCACGGCGAGCGAAATGCCCCACGCCGAGAGAAAAGACCGTTGCTCATCCGCCTGTGTCATCATGGTTTTGCTCACGCAACTTCGGACTGTTTCAATATTTCCGTCGTGCAGGGCGCGCACCAGGTCGCCCAGAAATTCACGAGCACGACCTTGCCCCGATACTGGCTGAGACTCTGACTCTTGCCTTCCAAATCGACCAGGTGGAAATCCTCAGCCGTCGTGCCGACCGCCGGCACCCGCGAGCCCATTCCCCATGCCAATCCTGCCCCCAGCGCCAACGCTGCCGCGGCAACCGCCAGGCTCTGCCTCAGAGAGTTCCGATTCAGCTGTGAGAATAGAGACCGGCTCATGATGAGCGTCTCCAGAACAATCCAGATAGACGAACTGCGTGGACCCGTGGCCCGGGGAATGTAATCTGCTATCGCCTTATTGCCCCGGGAAGTAGGGTCACATGGACGTGGAATCAGCGAAGAGGAGGACCGCGAGTGGTTGGAGCGCTCTCGTGGTGAACCGGCAGCCCGCCGATGGTGGCCAATTCATGAAGTTCGATCGGAGCCAGCTCATGCGGCGTGGGAGCAACGACCGCTTCCCACCCTTGTCCGACGGCGCACATCCAGGAGCACAGCACCGTGCCGTGGGTGGCCGCCTGATGGTGCGCATGGTGCCCGGCGTGTTCGACGGATTCCGCCTGCGCGAGTCCGCCGATGGACAAGACGCAGAGCACAAGCAGCATCGACAGAACTTTGAGGAGATAGTGATTCATCGACCCACAGCTTACGATATCTTGGAGTAATGATAATGGACTGGCGCAAACCCTGTCAAGCCATCGGCTTGCCTGTCCGGCTCAGTCAGAGATTGTAGGATTCATCGGAAAGATACTGTATACTGCGCCGATTACTTTTTTGAATCACCACAGCTCGATCCACACGGTACTACTATGGTTACGCAATTTCTCAACATGGTCTTCGGCAGCAAAAACGACCGTGAAATCAAGGCACTCCTGCCGATTGTCGAACACATCAATAGCCTGGAATCCGGTCTGACGCCCCTTTCCAACGAAGCCCTCGCGGACAAAACCCAGGAATTCAAGAAGCGCCTGGAGGCCGGATCGACTCTCGAGGACATCCTCCCGGAGGCCTTCGCCGTCTGCCGGGAGATGTCCCGCCGCGTGCTCAACATGCGGCATTTCGACGTGCAGCTCATCGGCGGCATGATCCTGAACAAGGGGCGCATCGCGGAAATGAAAACGGGCGAAGGGAAAACCCTTGTCGCGACGCTGCCGGTCTACCTCAATGCCCTGGAAGGCAAGGGGGCCCATCTCGTCACGGTGAACGACTATCTCGCCAAGCGCGACGCGCAATGGATGGCCCAGCTCTACCATGCGCTGGGACTGTCCACCGGCGTGATTCAGCACGATGCCTCCTTCATCTTCGATCCGACCTACGAAGCCTCGGACAAGCGGCTCCAGCACCTGCGCCCCTGCACCAGAATGGAGGCCTATCGCGCCGACATCACGTACGGGACGAACAACGAATACGGGTTCGATTATCTGCGCGACAACCTCGTCGTGACCGCGCTGGATCAATGCGTGCAGCGCGAGTTGAATTTCGCCATCGTCGACGAGGTCGACAGCATCCTGATCGACGAGGCCCGCACGCCGCTCATCATTTCCGGCCCGACGGATCAGACGACCGATCTCTATTACCGGATCAACGCCATCATCCCGCAGCTCAAGCCCGAGCAGGATTTCACCATCGAGGAAAAAACCAAGACGGCCTCGCTGACCGAAGACGGCAACGTGCGCGTCGAAAAACTGCTGGGCGTCGACAACTTGTACGATCCGGGCAACATGGATCTGGTGCACCACGTGGTCAAGGCGCTCCAAGCCTACGCGCTCTATAGGCGCGACGTGGATTACGTCGTGAAAGACGGCGAGGTCATCATCGTGGACGAATTCACCGGCCGGCTCATGCCGGGCCGCCGATGGAGCGACGGCCTGCATCAAGCCGTCGAGGCCAAGGAAGGGGTGAAGATCGCCAACGAGAACCAGACGCTCGCCTCGGTCACGTTCCAGAATTATTTCCGGATGTACAAGAAACTGAGCGGCATGACCGGCACCGCCGACACCGAAGCCGCGGAGTTCGCCAAGATCTACAACCTCGACGTCAACGTGGTGCCGACCAACCGGAAGATGATCCGGCTGGACTACGCCGACGTGGTCTATCGGACGGAAAAGGAAAAATTCGCGGCCATCGTCGAAGACATCAAAGAATGCCATGAACGTGGGCAGCCGGTGCTCGTCGGCACCATCTCGATTGAAAAATCAGAAAAGCTCGCCGGGTTGCTGGGCCGCAACGGCATCAAACACAACGTCCTCAACGCCAAGCAGCACGAGCGGGAAGCGGAGATCGTCGCCCAGGCCGGTCGTAAGGGGGCCGTCACGATCGCCACGAACATGGCGGGACGCGGCACCGACATTCTGTTGGGCGGCAATCCCGAATTCACCTACAAGCAGGTGCTCTACCGGGAAGAGAATCTCCCGGACGCCCGCAAGCTTGAGCTCTACGAGGAAATCCGTTCTGATTGCGACAAGAATAAGCAGGACGTCGTGGCCTTAGGCGGACTGCATATCCTCGGTACCGAACGGCACGAGAGCCGCCGCATCGACAATCAGCTGCGCGGCCGCGCCGGCCGCCAGGGCGATCCGGGCACGTCTCGTTTTTACCTGTCGCTGGAAGACGATCTGATGCGCATCTTCGCTTCCGAGCGGGTCTCGCAGCTGATGCTGAAGCTCGGCATGGAAGAAGGTGTCCCCATCGAACACGGCATGGTCACGCGCGCGATTGCCAACGCGCAGAAGAAGGTCGAAGCGCACAACTTCGAAATCCGCAAACAGCTGCTCGAATACGACGATGTCATGAACAAGCAGCGCGAAGTGATCTACCGCCATCGCCGGGCCGTGTTGGGAGGGGACAACCTCACCACCGACTTGCGTGACATGATGGCAGGCATGGTGGATTCTTCGTTGAATATCTACTGTCCGCCTGAGCAGTACCCGGAAGCATGGGACCTGAAGGGCTTGACGGAGATGATGCACGGTCAGTTCGGTCTCGACATTACCCAAGGTAAACAGGACGGAGGGGAATCGCTCCGAGACATCGGCCGTGACGCGCTGGTGGAAGATCTCAAGACCCAGGTGCACGAGGCCTACGGGAAGAAAGAACAAGAATTGAGCCCGGAGCTGATGCGTTTCTTGGAGAAGACCTTCATGCTCCAGGTCATCGATCATCACTGGAAGGATCACCTGCTCGGCATGGACCATTTGCGCGATGGCATCGGGCTCCGCGGCTATGGACAGAAAGATCCGTTGATCGAATATAAACGCGAAGGCTTTGACCTCTTTGCCGGCATGATGGAGCGCGTCAAGTCCGATACGCTGGACCGGCTCTTCCATGTGCAGGCCGTGCGCCAGGAAGGGCAACAGGACGCCTCGCCGCCTCCACCGCCGGTCATTTCGCGCCCACAGCCGAAGCTCACCTTGAGCCACGGCGAAGAACAGGTCTCCGCCCCGGCTCCCGCGCAACGGTCCGATGCCAAGGTCGGCCGCAACGATCCCTGCCCCTGCGGCAGCGGCAAGAAGTATAAGAAGTGCCACGGAACGTGAGAGGGGAGAGGCGGCAGTCGCGCTGACTCGTTCTCCACCTCTCGGAACGACCCTTCCGGGCTCCGGCTGGACGGAATCCTTCGGAAATTCCCTCGCAGGCTCGGTCAGTTTCCGCTTTCCTTCCTGCCGGAGCCTCGGTGGGTCCCCGCTCCTTCAGTAACGAACTCTGCAACACGAACTGCCGCCAGTGAAGGGGGAAATGAGTGAAAGCTATGTGTCCCCCTAGCCTCTGGCGAGGTGCAGCGCTTCGGCAAGAACGGTTCCCGAGTCTCCGCGTAAGTCGCCACAGCCCCGGTGATCCCTTGAGAGTGGGAAGAGAAGAAACCACTGCGGCGCAATGTCGTCGCGCTTGGCTCTTTCTTCTCACATTGATAGGGGCCACCGCATGCCGATCGCAGAAGCTCCCAGCCCCCACACCCGAGTCCAGAAGAGAAAAGAAGGAAGAGCAAGGCTATTGCGTCGAAACGACGCAAAGCCGGCGTGTGCCTTCTCGATGGCCAATCAATACAGCAGGCGCCATGCCGAAGACCGAAGGTCCAGCCCCACTGCCAAGCTAGAGGAAAAAGGAGGTAGGGAGAGGTGCTGTGCTTCTTGGCCTGCAGTCACCCACAGAGTTTCGGCAGGAACGGTTCCCGAGTTTCCGTTTTCCATGCGCAGGAATCTTGGTTGGTGTCCGCTCAAAGAATGACGAAACTCGCCCGCGGAGAGCAATGCTCGGTTGGCGTCAACTGGCTTCAGCTATGGGTTTGCCTGGAAATTAGGTGATTTTAGTTGGCCAATCGAGCACGTTGCGATAGCATCCTCACGTCGGGGAGCGGACCACCGTTTCAAGAGAAAGGGATGCTTCAATCATGACCATCACGGCTTCGGGCGCCAGAAAAACCACGGTCCTGCTCGCCGATGACGAATCGGCCATCGCGTTACTGTTGGAAATGGACCTGACCCGCAGAGGCTATAGCGTGCTCAAAGCCCATTCGGCCTCTGAAGCGACTCAGATGAGCGAAGCATGTTCGACCCCTATCGATGTGCTGGTCACGGACTGGAACATGCCGGACATGAAGGGTGACGCACTGGCCCACCAATTGTTACAACAGAGACCGGAGATGAAATTCGTCCTGATGTCCGGGTATCCGAATGCCGCCGAAGCCATCAACGACTTCCCCAAAAACCAAGCCGCCTTTATTGCGAAACCGTTGACCCCTTCGAAGCTCGACTCCATGATCAAAGAACTCCTAAGCACGACCAATTTCTCCCGCACGCGCGTGGCGTAACAGACCCTGCCAACAAGACCCCTGATTGAGCGGCTTCTTGTCTGCCCTCACCTTGACTTAGCCGCTCCGCCAAGGCTACCCTACGCTGCTTTCTATCCGTAGCGGAAATGGGGGAAATCTACCCTCCGCTATGGGTGTCACTTTTTTCTATGTGCCCGGCTGATTAAGGGATTCCTTGTGGACATAGGACACCCTGAACTCGTTGCCGCCATTGCGTCCGAGATTGCGATCTCGGGGCCCATTCCCTTCGTCCGTTTCATGGACCTGGCCCTCTACCACCCACAGTTCGGCTACTACATGCGGCATCCCGATGACGGCAACCCTCGCATCGGGTGGTCCGGTGACTTTTACACCAGTGCAGATGTCCATTCGATACTCGGCCAGGCGGTCGCCAAGCAGGCGCGCCAAATCGACGATCGGCTGGGCAACCCTGATCCGTTCACGATCGTCGAAATGGGACCCGGCAAAGGTTTGCTTGCTGCGCATATTTTGTCGGCGTGTCAGCGTGACTCAGGATCGTTTCCACACCGCCTTCGATACGTCCTGATCGAGCGCAGCCCCGCCATGCGGCAAAGGCAACGCCAACACCTGAGTGTGTTCATGAATCAACCAAATCTTCTCACGTGGGCCGACAGTCTGGACGAGCTCGGACCGGGAAGTGTCACGGGTTTGATGTTCAGCAACGAATTGATCGACGCCTTCCCCGTCCACCGCGTCCAACTCAGCAATGGACAGATCGAAGAACTCCATGTGGATTATCGTGACGGGCGGTTTGTGGAGTGTGCCAAGCCCCTGTCCTCCGATCTTCTCAGTCATCGCGTGAGAGACATGAAGACCGGCTGGCCGGAAGGGTATCGGACCGAAGTCAATCTCCAGGCGCTGGACTGGATGAACCAAGTCGGCCGGTGTCTCCAGCGAGGGGTCGTACTCACGATCGATTATGGGCATACGGTCCAAGATCTGTATCGGCCCGACCGCAAGAACGGCACGTTCCTCTGTTATTTCCGCCATTCCGTCAACAACGACCCCTATGTGCGCGTGGGTGAGCAGGATATGACGGCCCATGTGGATTTTTCGAACTTGGCGGCGACGGGCGAGGCGCATGGCCTTTCCGTCACAGGGTTTACCAACCAACTGAGCTTCCTCATGGGACTCGGCGTCGAGCAGATGATCGGCGATCTGGAACCGGAAAGCCCGGCGTTCCATGCGGCGTGTCATTTATTGAAACCGAACGGGATGGGCGGGACGTTTAAAGTTCTCGTCCAGCACAAAGGGATCGAGCATCCGCGGCTCGACGGACTGGCATTCAAACCGTTTTTTGGCGCGGCCCTCACCGCGCAATCGGCTGCGTAAGGATATCGGGCGATGACGTCTTTGACATTCGACCGCGGTTCACGCTTCCCCCTTCACGTGTCAGGGTGTTCGCATGGGTAGCGGAACGGTTCCCGACAATTATTTCCCGATCCTGATCTTCATCGGGGCGGCCATCGCCGTGGGCTCGGTCACCTTATTTTTGGGCAAGTTCGTGAGACCGCACCGGCCCTACCGCGCCAAAATGGCTCCCTATGAGAGTGGGAGCCCGCTGTTTCAGGATGCGCGCGTCCAGTTTCCCATGCGGTATTACATTATCGCGATGCTGTTCGTCATTTTCGATATCGAGATCGTCTTTATGTTTCCCTGGGCGGTGGTCTTTACCAAGCTGGGTCTTCTTGGATTAGTGGAAATGGCGGTCTTCATCGCCATCCTGATCGTGGGGTTTTGGTACGTGTGGAAAAAGGGAGCGCTGGAGTGGGAATAGCAGACGTAAGACGTGAAACGTTAGACGTGAAACGCTCAAGCAACTGTCTTTTGGTTCACCTTTCACGTTTCACCTTTCACGCTTCACAGGGTCATCCATGAGCCTGTTAGAGCGACAATTCGACGCGAATATCATTACGACCAACCTGGATGCCGTCGTGAACTGGGCCAGGAAGTCGGCCCTCTGGCCGATGACGTTCGGACTGGCCTGCTGCGCCATCGAGATGATCGCGAGCGTCTCCTCCCGCTACGACCTTGACCGTTTCGGGGCCGGAGTCTTTCGCGCATCGCCCAGGCAGTCGGATCTCATGATCGTCGCCGGAACGGTCTCGCGCAAGATGGCGCCGGTGATCCGGCGGATCTATGACCAAATGGCCGAACCTCGCTACGTGATCTCGATGGGATCATGCGCGACCTCGGGTAACCACTACAACAGCTACGCCGTCGTGCAGGGTGTGGATCAGATCGTGCCGGTGGACGTCTACGTCCCCGGCTGCCCGCCCCGGCCGGAAGCGCTGCTGGACGGGTTGTTGAAACTGCAAGAAAAGATTCAGCGTGAAAAGGTGTTCGTGAAATAGCACCGTACCTCGTCAACCGCCATGCGTCAAACGGAAGACGAGAGCAATTGGCCGCGATTGACGAATGACATTTGACGTGTGACGAACTGATGGAACCCCTCGCCGAAACATTGCTCAAAAAGTTCCCGGAAGGGGTCCTGTCCGTCCACGCCGACACGGCTCGATCCGAACTGGCGATCAACATCGCTGCACCGAGACTCGTGGACATCGCGCGTTTCCTGCGCGATGATTCGACGACCCATTTTGACCACCTCACCGACATCTGCTCCGCGGATTACCCCGACGCGCCTCAGCGGTTCGAAGTCATCTACCAATTGTTGTCACTGCCGCGCGGGAAACGGATTCGACTCAAGGCGAGGCTCCACGACGACAACCCGGCCATCGACTCCGTCACCGGGATCTGGCACGCCGCGGGTTTTTTGGAGCGTGAAGTCTACGACATGATGGGGATCCGGTTTATCGGACATCCGGACCTGCGCCGCATCCTCCTGCCCGACGACTATGCCGAAGGGCATCCCCTGCGAAAAGACTTTCCGACGGAGGGCCGAGGGTGGCGCAGCCAGTTCGACTTCATCCCGCGGCTTGATGAACCGCCGACGGAGCACATCGATTTTTCGACTGAAGAAAAGGGGCGGTTCCTCGCCGAGCCGGATCCATCCTCAGGAAAACGGCGGGAAGAATTGCTCTTGAATATGGGTCCTCAGCATCCCAGCACGCACGGTGTGGTGCGGGTCGTGCTGGAGTTGGACGGTGAGCGGATCGTCAAAGCGACGCCGGATCTGGGCTACCTGCATCGGGGCGTCGAGAAACTCGCCGAAGGCCTGGCCTACATGCAAATCATTCCGCACACCGACCGGCTCGACTATGTCTGTGCGATGGCCAACAATTACGCCTACGTGCGGGCCGTTGAAAAGCTGTTGTGCATGACCGTACCGGAACGCGCCGAGTACATCCGTACCATCGTGGCGGAAATGCAGCGCATCCTCGGCCACCTCTTCTGGCTGGGCGCGCAGGCCCTGGACATCGGCGCGATGACGGTCTTCTTCTGGACCTTCCGTGAACGGGAAACGTTGCTCGACATGTTCGAAAAGCTGTGCGGCGCCAGGCTGACGCTGAACTATTACCGGATCGGCGGGGTGGACAGCGACTTTACTCCGGAGTTGGTCGACCGTCTCAAGGCTTTCCTCGAGACGTTCCCCCAGATGCTCAACGAGTATGACTCGTTGCTCGCCTCGAACCGGATTTGGATTGGGCGCACGAAACATATTGCCGTGATTTCCGGCGAAGACGCCGTCAACTTTGGCCTCACCGGCCCCTCGCTGCGAGGCTCCGGCGTCGCCTATGACGTCCGCAAGATGGAACCGTACGGCGTGTATGATCGCGTCGAATGGGACGTCCCGGTCGGCAAAAACGGGGACACCTACGACCGCTACTGGATTCGCGTGGAAGAGATGCGGCAGAGTGCCAGGATCATCACCCAATGTCTCGATCAGATGCCGCAGGGGCCGATTATTGCCGACGTCCCGCAATATATCCCCCCGCCCAAGCCGCAAGTGATGCGCGACATGGAGAGCCTGATCCACCACTTCATCATTTTCACGCAGGGATTCAAGCCACCCAAGGCCGAGACCTATTGTGCCACCGAAGCGCCCAAGGGCGAACTGGGGTTTTTCATCATCAGCGACGGCAGCCCCCGTCCCTACCGGCTGAAGATCCGCTCGCCCTCGTTCGTCCATATGGGCGCGTTCGACCATATGGCGCGCGGCTATTTGATTTCGGACATCATCACGATCTTCGGCACCTACGATATCGTGATGGGGGAGTGTGATAGGTGAGGCTTAACATGTTCAATGATGAATGTTTAATGTTGAATAGTCGGTCCTGATTCCATTCAACACTCACCATTCAACATTAAACATTGTGGGATGACATAGAAGATGTTGCGAGATACTTACAAAGACGAGATCGAGGAAATCCTGAGCCGTTATCCGGTGAAACGGTCGGCGCTCATTCCGCTCCTGTATATGGCGCAGCGGGACCATGGCTATGTGTCCGAGTCGGCCATGAAAGAGATCGCACAGCTCCTCGGACTGACCCCGCCGCAGGTGTACGAGACGATCACCTTTTACACGATGTTCAATTTGAAACCAGTGGGCAAGTTCCACATTCAGGTGTGTAAGTCTCTGATGTGTGCGCTCGTCGGTTCAGATACCGTGCTCGAATGGATTAAGGCGAAGCTGGGCATTGGGCCTGGCGAATCGACGCCGGACAGACTGTTCAGCCTCTGCCTCGTGGAGTGTTTGGCCGCCTGCGGGACTGGCCCGATGATGCAGATCAATGACGACTACTACGAACGCTTGACCGAAGAGAAATTGGACCGCATTCTCTCCGATCTTCGTTCGACAGGAACCAGTGCGCTCAAGAGCGGCCCATTTATGTGGCCGGAACCAGTAACCGTGAAAGGTGAAAGGTAAGACGTGAGGGGTATGCAACTGCGGCTCTCGTTCAACTTTTTACGTTTCACCTTTCACATTTCACGCTGAAAACTATGCCCCAACACGAGCTGATCTTGCTGAAGAACATGATGCAGCCCGGATACACCGGGTCGCTGGCGGACTATGAGAAAGCCGGGGGCTATCAGGCATTGCGGACTACACTGGGGAAGGTAGCCCCGGCAGACGTCACAACCGCCGTCCGAAAATCCGGACTGCGGGGCCGTGGCGGGGCCGGATTTCCCACCGGTGTGAAGTGGGGCTTCCTCCCCAAGGACTACCACGGCCCCCGCTACCTGTGCTGCAACGCGGACGAGAGCGAGCCCGGAACGTTCAAAGACCGCCAGCTGATGGAACGTGATCCGCATCAGATGCTGGAGGGCATTGTCCTCGCCTGTTACGCGATCGGCGCAGAATCCGCCTATATCTATATCCGCGGTGAGCTCGTGCTCTGTGCAAAACTGCTCGAACAGGCGATCGACGAGGCACGGACCGCAGGCTATATCGGCAAGAACATTCTCGGCACGGGCATCAATGTGGATGTGTGGGTGCATCGGGGCGCCGGCGCCTACATCTGCGGCGAAGAGACCGCGCTCTTGGAATCGCTCGAAGGGAAACGCGGCCTCCCTCGCATCAAGCCGCCGTTTCCGGCCACGCACGGCCTGTACAACAAACCAACCGTGGTCAACAACGTCGAGACGCTGGCGAACCTCCCGCATATTCTTGCGCGAGGGGCCGACTGGTTTGCGTCGATCGGCTCTCCGCCCAAGAGCACCGGCACCCGGGTGTTCTGTGTGAGCGGGCATGTCAAGCGGCCGGGCAACTACGAAGTTCCGATGGGCGTGACGTTCCGAGAATTAGTCTACGAACATGCCGGCGGCATGCGCTCGAACAAGCCGATCAAGGCGTTTATCCCCGGCGGAGCCTCGGCGCCGTTTCTGACGCCGGCGCACCTCGATGTCAAACTGGACTTCGAGTCCGTGGCGGCGGCGGGATCAATGCTGGGCTCGGGGGGTGTCACGGTGATGGAGGAAGGGACCAGCATGGTCTGGGCGGCGCTCCGGCTGATGGAATTCTTCTATCACGAGTCCTGTGGCAAGTGCAGTCCGTGCCGGGAAGGCAGCTCATGGCTTGTCCAAACGATGCGCAGAATCCTCGCCAAACGAGGGCGGATGGAAGACCTTGAAACCTTGTCGGATCTGTGCAAAAACATCGCCGGCCGCACCGTTTGCGCGTTCGGCGATGCAGAAGTGGCCCCGATCCAGGGCACGTTGAAATACTGGCGGGAGGAATATGTCGCGTTGATCCGGGAGGCGGAAGCGGCAAACCTCATCATGCCGGAGCCGGCGGGAGTGAAACACTGAACGACGTCACTCGTCATCCGTCATTCGACAAGACGGTTCACGAATGGTGTGAGACGAGTAACGGAATGTGCACGCAACCACGATGAACACGACGACGCCACCCATGGTCAGTCTTACCATTGACGGCACGAAAGTCCAGGTGCCGAAAGGCACGCTGGTGATCGAAGCCGCCCGGCGGATCGGCGTCATGATCCCGCACTTTTGCTATCACCCGAAGCTCAAGCCGGACGCGAATTGCCGCATGTGCCTGGTCGAAGTCGAAAAGATGCCCAAACTCCAAACGGCGTGCAGTACCCCGGCGGATGAAGGCATGAGTGTGCGGACCGCCACCACCGTGGTCAACGATGCCCACAAATCCGTCCTCGAGTTCATTCTGGCCAATCATCCGCTCGATTGTCCGGTCTGCGACCAGGGTGGCCGATGCGATCTCCAAGACTTCTCCCACCAATATACGCCCACGACCAGCCGGTTCGTGGAGGCCAAGCGGGTGTTCCAGAAAGAGTATTTCAGCCCGCTCATCGAAACCCAGATGAACCGCTGCGTCCAGTGTCTGCGCTGCGTCCGCTACTGCGATGAAGTGATGGATGTCAAAGCCCTGGCTCCAGCCGGACGCGGCACCATGACCGAAATCAAGCACTTTGGACCGCACGCCCTCGATTGTGAGTTTTGCGGAGGCTGTGTTCAGATCTGCCCGGTCGGCGCGATCACCAGCCGCCTTTCGATGTACGAATACCGTCCGTGGATGCTGAAACGGGCCGATACGATCTGCGGATACTGCGGAGACGGCTGCCAGATCACCGTCCAGACGAAGGGGAATCAGCTGATCGAGGTCAATTCGGCCCACGGCGCCGGACGCAATAACGGCGATCTCTGCGCCAGAGGATTTTTTGGATTTCATGCGCCCGCTCACCCGGAGCGGCTGACTCATCCGCTTCTCCGGCGCAATGGGATCCTCTCGCAAGCCACCTGGGAAGAAGCGCTGGAATTCATCGCGGAACGGACCGGGGCCATCAAAGCCGCCCATGGCGGACACAGCTTCGGCGGCCTGATTTCAGGCCGGTGCACCAACGAAGAATTGTATCTCTTCCAGAAGTTCATGCGGTTGACCCTCGGCACGAACGACATCGACAGCAGCGCGCGCTATGGCCACATGAATAGCCTCTACGCCATGCGGCGGGTGCAAGGCACGCACCGGTGGACGATCGGCTTCGGCGACATCGTGGCCGCCGATGTGCTGCTCTTGGTCGGCACCAACATCACGGAAACCAATCCGATTACCGGCCTGAAAGTCAAAGAGGCCGTCAAGAAACACGGTGCCGCGCTGGTCACGATCGAAGCCTTGGAGCCCTGTATCGAACCGGTGAGCAACATCGCCAATCTGTCGCGGCACCATGTGAGTGTGCCGGCCACGCACATGGGCGATGCGGTGTTAGGCCTCTTGAAAGCGATCGTCGAGCAGAATCTGGTCCAACCGGATCTGGCTCAGCAACAGCCGGCCTATCTCAAGGCTCTTACCGATTCCTTACGACAGCTGTCATGGGACGAGGTGCGTCTCGTGACCGGATGGGACGCGGCAACCTATGCCGACGCCGCAAAGACGCTGGCGGCCGGACAACGGGTCGTCATCGTGGCCGGACAAGGTGTCCTGCGCAGCGAACGTGGATACAGCGCCTCCTTGAACCTGCTCGACGTGCTCCTGCTCCTTGGGAAACTCGATCAGCCGGGCTGCGGTTTTGCCCCGCTGGCCGAGGAAAATAACGATCAAGGTGCGGTGGAGATGGGGGCAGCAGCAGAGTTCTTGCCTGGCCCGTGTGACCTCAGCGACCGGGAAGGCCGCCATCGTGTCACCTCGCTGTGGAAGGCGGAGCCGCCCCCACACCGTGGCGCCTCCTTAGTCGAGATGCTGGATAGGGCCGGAGCCGGCATTCTCAAAGGCATGTTCATTGTCGGTGAAAATCCCGTGGGCAGTCTTCCCGCCCACCTGCATGCAGACGAATCCTTGCGCAAGCTCGATCTGTTGGTCTGTCAGGAACTGTTTCTAACCGAGACTGCCGCCCTGGCGCATGTCGTCCTGCCCGCCGCATCATCGATGGAAAAGAGCGGAACGTTCACGAATACGGAGGGACACGTCCAGGCCATTCGTCCCGCTATCGAACCAGTCGGGGAGAGCCGGCCCGATTGGGAAATCTTCGTCACACTGTCCTATGCACTGGGAACGCCGCTGGAATTCACCGAGAGCCGGGACATCCTCAAAGAAATTAGAAATCTGATTCCCGGCTATGGATCGCTTGGGCCGTCCCCTGTTCCACCAAAAGTGGATCGAACTGTCGTTGACCGGTATCTCTCCGGCGGGTACGAACACGATCTCGCAGCGCGCCACACGCTGAACGTCCCGTCGGCTCGGCCGGACGGCATCGTGCAACTGGAATTGGTGCAGAGCCTGTTTCACTCCGGGAAACTCTCAACCCGCGCCAAAGGACTGATGCAGGTGGAAGGCGTCGGCACCTTGCGGATCAATCCGCGCGACGCCGCGCGCTATGGGCTCCACAATGGAGCCTGGGTCCGCCTGTCCAACGGGCATGGGGAGCTGACCATACCGGTGAAGGTGCTGGAACGGGTGCCCCAAGGACAGGCCTGGTTTCCCGACCACTTTGGTACGGAGGCCATGCGGCTGTTTCATTGTGCCATCAATCCCGTCACCCGCACACCATCAATTCGCACGACGTCCGTCTCGGTGATTAAGGTGGCGTGAGAAAGCTGCTCGACAATGTCTACCACTACCCTCGATAGCAAGGAGTCGTATCGTGACTGAATTAGGGCTGCGCTTTGCCATTACCCTGACGCAAATTTCTGTCATCGTGGGGATCGTCATCGTCACGGTGCTCCTGCTCACCCTTGCCGAGCGGAAAGTCCTCGGCTGGATGCAAGACCGCATGGGACCGATGGAAGTGGGCCCCTATGGCTCTCTTCAGCCGTTCGCGGACGCCATTAAGCTCTTTTTCAAGGAAGACATCATGCCCGCCGGCGCCAATAAGTTCCTCTTCACCGCGGCGCCGCTGCTGGCGCTGATTCCGGCCTTCATCGGGTTTGCCGTCATTCCGTGGGGCCCGGACGAGACGTGGGAGATCGGCGGCATTGCCGTGAAACCGTTCGTCATCAGCGACATCAACGTCGGCATTCTCTACATCCTGGCCTTTGCCTCCCTCGGTGCCTACGGGATCATCCTCGGCGGATGGGCCTCCAACAGCAAATACTCGCTGCTGGGCGGGCTGCGATCGGCCGCGCAGATCATCAGCTACGAGTTGAACGTCGGACTGTCCATCGTTGGGATCTTGATTCTGTCCGGCTCGCTGAGCCTGGTCCACATCACGAACGCCCAGGAAGGCTGGTTTTGGAACTGGTACGCCTTTAAGCCCTGGGCCCCGCAATTTATCGCGCTGGCCGTGTACGTGATTTCAACGGTGGCGGAGACCAACCGCGTCCCGTTCGACTTGCCGGAGGCTGAAAGCGAGCTGGTCGCCGGATTCTTCACCGAATACAGCGGCCTCCGATTCGCGTTTTTCTACCTTGCCGAATACGCCAACATGGTCTTGGTGTCCTGCGTGGCATCCGCGTTGTTTCTCGGCGGGTGGAACGCCCCGTATCCCGGCACGCTCCTGAGTCTGATCGGCTTTCCATCCTTGGCCTGGATCGAAAACACGATGTGGTTTGCCTTCAAGACCTACTCGTTCCTGTTTCTCTTTTTCTGGCTCCGGGCCACGCTTCCTCGGCTCCGCTATGACCAGCTCATGCGGTTCGGCTGGAAAGTCCTGTTGCCTATTGCGCTGGCAAACATCGTCATCACCTCCATCATCGTATTCATCCAGGAACAACTGAAGTAGGATGCGATCAACATGACGACCCCGTCGGCACCCCCCACACGATTGAAGCTGCGCGAATGGCTCAAGACCATCACGTTCTATGAAATCGCCGTCGGCATGAAAGCCACACTCATGCATCTGCTCAACTACAAGCCCATCACGTTGCAGTACCCGCACGAGAAACGCACGCTGCCGGACAACTATCGCGGCATGCTCGCGCTGTTGCGTTACGACGACGGCACCGAGAAGTGCGTGGGGTGCGATCTCTGCGAAGCGGCGTGCCCGTCGCGCGTCATCCGCGTCGTCAGCGCCGAAGTCCCGGGTGAGCCGACGAAGCGCTACTCCAAAGAATATTACATGGACATGACGCGCTGCCTCTTTTGCGGGATGTGCGTGGATGCCTGCCCTGTCGATGCACTGGGCATGACGCGGGAATTCGAATGGGCCGTGTACGATAAGCGACAGCTCCACCTGAACAAACAGCAACTGCTCGCGATTGGGGATCGGTCGTTTCCAGTCCGCGAGAAGCGGTTGGAGTTCCAACACCCAAATACCGCATTCTTCAACGTGGCATTCACGCACGTGCCGCCCAAGCCGGATTGACCGGCTTTGGCGTCTTGCCCTCGTCGGGGCAGAAGCCTGTGGTGTGCCGTGCCGATGATGTCGAGTCTGTGCTGTGCCTGAGGAGACGGTAGCGTGGCGTATGTATTTTTCGGGTATTTCGCCGGCGTGATCGCGTTGACCGCCGTGTTGGTGGTTGCGCTCAGAAATCCGGTCTACAGCGCGCTATCGCTGCTGGTCATGTTTTTCCATGTCGCCGGCCTGTACGTCACCCTGCGCGCGGAATTCCTGTTCGCGGTCCAGCTGATGGTGTACGCCGGCGCCATCCTGATCTTCTATCTCTTTGCCGTCATGTTCCTCACGGAGAAAACGCCGGATCGGTACCATATTCAATCCTGGGGATCGCTCCTGATCGGAGGCGCGATCATCGTGGAAGTTGTCGTACTGATCGGACAGCACGGCATATCCTTCGGCTCCAGCGTGGCGCGCACCGCCGCGCCGTCTCCGTCCGAAGAAGGCAACACCGAATCCATCGGCCAGCTCCTGTACACCTCCTATCTCTTCCCGTTCGAGGTGGCCTCGCTGATTCTGCTGGTTGCGATGATCGGCGCCGTCGTCCTCTCCAAGAAAGATCTGCCTGAAGTGCCGCCATCATGAACGTCCCTATTCACTACTATCTCATCCTGAGCGCGTTCGTATTTCTCACCGGGCTCGTCGGAGTGCTGGTGCGCCGAAACATCATCGTCATTCTGCTCTGTGTCGAGCTCATGCTGAATGCCACCAACATTAATTTCGTCGCCTTCTCCGAATACCTGCACGACTTGGGCGGCCAGATTTTCGTCTTTTTCACCTTGACCGTCGCGGCAGCCGAGGTCGGAGTGGGCCTTGCGATCGTGGTGGCGATCCACCGGTCCAAGGACACCATCAACGTCGAAGAATTCAACCTACTGAAATGGTAGGCTCGAAGCGCAATGGTTAATGTTGAATGTTCAATGCTCAATGATTCTGAGGTGTTGCGAGACCTCCACTCAAAATTAAACATCCAACATTGAACATTTAACCCATGATGTACGCGTTCATTCCGCTTCTTCCCCTGGCATCCTTCCTCATCCTCGGCCTCGGCGGCCGTTGGATCAAGGAGATGGCCCATCTGGTCGCAGTTCCGGCGGTCGTGGTGCCGTTCCTGCTCTCCATCCTCGCATTCGTGGAGGCAGCCGACGGACATTATGTGACGATCCCCCTCTATACCTGGCTCACATCCGGCACGCTCGACGCGCACATCGGCCTCTATATCGACCGACTGACGGCCGTGATGCTCCTGCTGGTCACAGGCGTCAGCTCGCTCGTGCACGTCTACACGATCGGCTACATGCATGGAGAATCCGGCTACGCCCGCTTCTTCGCCTACATCGCCTTGTTCACCTTCTCGATGCTGATGCTGGTGCTGGCCGACAATCTCCTCCAACTGTTCATCTTTTGGGAGGCCGTGGGTCTCTGTTCCTATCTGCTGATCGGACACTGGTACGAACGGTCTTCCGCCTGCGCCGCCGCGACGAAGGCCTTTCTGGTCAACCGCGTCGGCGATTTCGGTTTCATCCTGGGCCTCCTGTTGGTCTGGTCGAGCTTCGGCTCTCTGAACTATCATGAGATCTTTTCCGCCGCGCACGAGGCTGCCGATCAGACCATCAATCTTCTGAGCCTCTTCGGCGGATCATGGGACGTGTCGCTCTTCACGCTCATCTGTCTTCTGTTGTTTACCGGCGCCGTCGGCAAGTCCGCGCAAGTCCCGCTGCACGTGTGGCTGCCCGATGCCATGGAAGGGCCGACGCCGATTTCCGCCTTGATCCACGCCGCCACGATGGTCACCGCCGGCGTCTTTATGGTGGCGCGTCTGGCGCCGCTCTACAATTTGTCCCCGACCGCGATGACCGTCGTCGCTGTAGTCGGGGCCGCCACGATGGTCCTCGGCGCCACCATCGCAGTAACCCAAACCGACATCAAACGGATCGTCGCCTACTCTACGGTCAGCCAGCTGGGCTACATGGTCATGGCCTGCGGCCTTGGGGCCTACACCTCCGCCATGTATCACTTGCTGACGCACGGGGCCTTCAAAGCCCTGCTCTTCTTGGGCTGCGGCTCGGTCATCATCGCGCTGCACCATGAACAAGACATGCGGCGCATGGGCGGCCTCAAAGACAAACTGCCGATCACGTATTGGACGTTCGTGGTCGGCTCGCTGGCGCTGGCCGGATTTCCCCTCACGGCAGGATTTTTCAGCAAGGATGAGATACTCGTCTCCGCGTGGGCCTCAGGCAGTCTGGGCCAAGTCCTGACGCTCCTGGGCCTGGTGACAGCGCTCTTGACCGCGTTCTACAGTTTCAGACTGGTGTTTGTGACATTCTGGGGTCCCTCGCATGTTGATCCCCATCATGCGGATCACATCCATGAGCCATCGCTCACGATCACGACACCGCTCCTGATTTTGGCGGTCTTCAGCGTAGTGACCGGCTATCTCGGCATTCCCTCCTTCCTGGAACCCGTCTTTTCGACAGGAGGCGAACAGTCCGGTGGACATGGACCGGCCGGTATTGGGGTCATGGTCGCCGCGACGCTCATGGGACTGGCCGGCATTGCCGGCGCCTATTACGTCTATGTGCTCAATCCTGGCCTCCCCGACCGCTTATCTGAACAATGGAACAGCCTGTATCAAGCCTCCTTGAACAAGTGGTACGTGGATGAAGCCTATACTGTCGCGTTTGTGAAGCCGACCTTTGCTGCAGCGTCGGCACTGTGGAAATACGTCGATGTGAACGTGATCGATGGGGCCGTCAACGGCGTCGCTCGCGCCTTTGCTTGGAGCGGATGGTTGTTGCGGCTGATCCAGAGCGGGCAGACCCAGCATTACGCGCTGGCCATGGCCTGCGGTATCGCCGTCATCGTCACGGTGTTTTTGATTTTATAGGGCTACGCGGGCCTTCGTCGGCAGAAAGATGGACGTGGCCTATCGGTTATTGTTGTGTCCGACGATTGACGAATGACGGTTGACGAATGACGCACTTCCCTTGGCTCACCATCTTGGTGTTCCTTCCGCTGGCGGGCGCGCTCGTCTTGTACCTGGCGAAAGACACCGGCGCGCGGCTGATCGCGCTTGCCGTGACGGTCGCGGACTTGCTGATCTCCATCCCGCTATGGTGGTGGTTCGATCCCTCGTCGAGCCAGATGCAATTCGCCGAGACGGCGGTGTGGATCTCGTCTCCGAAGATTCATTACAAGCTCGGCCTAGACGGGATCAGCTTGCCGCTCGTACTGATGACCACGGCGCTCATGCCGCTCTGCGTCCTCATCTCCTGGCGATCCATTGAAACCGGTGTCAGAAACTTCATGGCCATGCTGCTGATCATGGAAGGCGCCATGATCGGGGTGTTTGTCGCCCTCGACTTCGTGTTGTTTTACGTGTTCTGGGAAGCGATGCTCATTCCCATGTACCTCTTGATCGGCATGTGGGGCGGGCCCAATCGCCTGTATGCCGCCGTCAAATTTTTCCTGTACACCCTGGCGGGCAGTGTCTTGCTCCTGGTGGGAATTCTCGTTCTCTATTTCTATGGCGGTCACACGTTCGACATTCAGGAGTTGTCCCAAGGCGCCTACCCCCACACGATGCAGATGTGGGTCTTTCTCGCGTTCTTCGCGGCCTTCGCCGTGAAAGTGCCGATGTTCCCCTTCCACACATGGCTGCCCGATGCACACGTGGAGGCGCCCACCGCCGGCAGCGTCATCCTCGCCAGTGTGCTGTTGAAGATGGGTACGTACGGATTCTTGCGGTTCAGCCTGCCGATGTTGCCGGATGCGTCCCAGGCCTTCACACCGTTCATGGTTGTGCTCTCGATCGTGGCGATCGTCTACGGCGCCTATATGGCGCTGGCTCAGGCCGATCTCAAAAAACTCATCGCCTATTCCAGCGTCAGCCACATGGGATTCGTCACGCTGGGCCTGTTCATGTTCAATATTCAAGGCATTGAGGGCGCCGTGATGCAGATGGTGAATCATGGCATTACGACCGGCGGTCTCTTCCTCTGCGTCGGCATGATCTATGAGCGCACACACAGCAGACAGATCGCCGACAATGTGGGTTTGACCAAACCCATGCCACGGTACGCCACCTGCCTGGTCATCTTCGCGCTGTCCTCGTTGGGGCTACCGGGCACCAACAGTTTCGTCGGGGAATTCATGGTGCTCGCCGGCACCTTCCTCGTGAACAAACCGGCGGCGGCGCTGGCCTCCTTGGGCATCATCCTGGCGGCCGCGTACATGCTCTGGATGGTCCAACGCGTGGCGTTCGGCGTTCCGTCGCACGCGTTGCTCCCGAAGCTGCACGACGTGTCCCCGCGCGAGATGGCCATTTTAGCCCCGCTTGTCGTACTGGTATTTTGGATCGGCCTGTTCCCCAACCCGCTGTTGACGCGCATGCATGCGAGTGTCGAGAAGGTGATCACGCGCACGACTCCGCCTACTCCGGCAACGGCCATGCAGCGGCCTGACCCGCTCGTCCGGCCCGTTCAGAGCGAGACCTCGGCGCTCGGAGTCATGCCTCAGCTGGGGGAGGGCGAACCGTTATCCTTCACCGGCGTCACACCCGACACGCCGGAGGTGCGCCAGCCATGACCGCGTTCTCCCCAAGCGACCTGCTCCTTCTCCTGCCGGAGCTGCTGGTGATCGCCGCCGCGTGCGTCGTGCTGGTGCTCGACCCGGTGCTGCCTTCACACCTGAAAGACGGGTTGGCGTGGCTCAGTCTCGGCACGTTGGCTGTGTGCATGGGACTGATCTCGTCGCAGATGGGGCATCCCGCGAGCGCGTTCGGAGGCATGGTCGCCATCGACATGTATGCCTGTTTTTGGAAACTCCTGCTCTGTGCTGTCGCCGGCCTGACCGTCCTCTTATCGTACTCATACCTCAAAGAGGAGCGGCTGTACTTCAGCGAATACTACGCCTTCGTCCTGCTCTCGCTGTGCGGCATGATGGTGATGGTCTCCGCCACCGATCTGCTGGCGATCTATCTCGGCACCGAGTTGATGTCGCTCTCTCTCTACGTGTTGGCAGGACTGAAACGGACGGAACCCCGCTCCTTGGAAGCGTCCGCCAAGTATTTCGTCCTGGGGGCCTTCTCCTCGGGCATCTTGCTGTACGGCATCTCCCTGCTCTATGGCGCGACCGGCAGCACCCGATTGCCGGCCATCGCCGATGCCGTGGCCGGTCGAAGCCTGGATGATCCGTTGCTGTTGTTCGCCACAATCTTGCTGGCGGTCGGATTCGCCTTCAAACTCGCCGTCGTCCCATTTCATATGTGGACGCCTGATGTCTACCAAGGCGCCCCGACTTCCGTCACGGCCTTCATGGCCGTGGCCTCGAAGGCCGCCAGTTTCGGCGCGTTTCTCCGTGTCTTCGCTGAAGGACTCAGCGGCCTCAGAACCGACTGGTCCATGATTTTCCTGCTGCTCTGTATCGCCACCCTCGTACTGGGCAATGTGGTCGCCTTAGTCCAAACCAACGTCAAACGCATGCTGGCTTATTCCAGCATCGCCCATGCCGGATACGCCCTCATCGGTGTGGTCGCGACGGGACGCATGGGCGCATCAGGGGACAGCGCCCACGGGATTTCCAGCGTCCTGCTATATCTGGCGCTCTACACATTCATGACCTTTGGCGCCTTTGCCATCGTCGCCATGCTGCGCAAAGGCAGCCTCGAAGGAGAAGAAATCGAAGATTTCACCGGCCTGGCCAAACGTCAACCGGTAGCCGCGTTGCTGATGCTCCTGTTCATGGTCTCACTGGCCGGCATTCCGCCGACGGCCGGATTTATCGGAAAATTCTATGTCTTCATGGCCGCGGTGGAAGCGGGCATGACCTGGCTGGCGGTCCTCGCCTTGGTCTTCGCCGCCGTCTCGGCCTACTACTATCTCCGCCTGGTCCTGGTCATGTACATGCGCGAACCGGCCTCCATCACCGCCGATTCGCCCCGCCTGGTCCTGTCGCCGACCCTCTCCATCGTACTGGCCTGCGCAGTCGCCGGAGTCGTGATCTTCGGCATCTATCCCGATCCGCTGATTCAACTCGCCGCGCAGGCGACGCTGCCCTTGAAATAAGCACCGTATGATCGAGAATGAGATGCGGGATGCGTCCGCTCATGGTAGGCTGGCCGGCATGACGGCCGTCATGAACCTCCTCCGTTTCCTGCGTGATGTCGTACGGGTCTTTCTCCGGCATGGCTGTCCCAGTCTGGCCGCCTCGCTCGCCTTCTTCTCCCTGCTCTCACTCTTTCCGCTCGTGTTTCTCTTGCTCTACGGCGTCAGTTTTCTGGTGAGTCAGGACGTCATCGGTGAGCACTTTCTCTTAAGCTTCCTGAAAGGATTTCTCCCGTCGCTGGGCGAGCGACTGGCCGAGGAACTTCATCGAATCAGTGCACTGGACAGCGTGCGATGGCTGGTCTTCCTCTCGTTCTTCTGGTTCGGCGGGCTGGTCTTCTATGAACTTGATTACGCCCTCAACGTAGTGTTTGAAAGCACCAGACGTCGCCATCCCCTGATCTCGACGGCCATTTCGGTCGCTCTGCTCGGCGCCACAGGACTTCTGCTTGTCATCGCCTACGTCGCCACTCAAACGATCAATTTCCTGACGGCCTATACGCCGGGGTTTCTGGGTCTGGATCTGGTTGCGCTTGCGGCCCATGAGTTTCAGTTGACCTATACCTTGCCGTTCGTCCTGGCGTTTTTCGCCGTCAGTTTGCTCTACCGATATGTGCCACGCCGGCGGCCGGGCTGGCGGGAATCCATGGCAGGCGCCATCACATTCGGCCTGCTCTGGGTCTCCGCCAAATTGCTGTTCGTCACATACAGCGGATATGCGACAGTCTACGTCCGGCTCTATGGCTCCCTGTTGGAAGTCATTCTCCTCTTGTTGTGGGTCTACTACTCCGCCTGTCTCCTCCTCCTCGGTGCCGTCATTGCTCACAACCTACAGCAACGGGCTCACCTGTCATCCACCGATGCGGCTGATCCGGCCTAGCGATTCTGTTCCATCTGACTTTTCCTGAACCCGCCCATACTTCAGCTCAAACCATTGCCTGGAGCCATTTTCTACCCATGCAACTTCCGGCCTTTTCCTGGCGGAGTCCTCCCTTCCCCGATACAATGGCATCCGGCAGAACGAGGTCTAATCATCGATGTTTGAAGAATACGGCAAGGAACTGCTGATGCTGGGCGGGACGATCGCAGGATTCGTCGCCGCGCTCCTCAGCGTCATGGAGAAGCTGCTGGATTTCCGGCACCGCATGGATTCCAAGAAGGAGTCCAGAAACGAGAAGCGGGACAGCTATTCCACGGAACGCGCCCAGGCGGATGCGTCGTCGATTGACTTCTTCTCCACGAAACCCCTGCGAGGCTCTTCCTATCTGCTCCTCTACGAAACCGGCGTCATCGTCGCGGCGGGTGTCCTGCTCAACTACATCGGCCTCACCCTCAGCCTGCATCTGGAAAGCATCCTGTTTCTGGATATGACGGGGACGGCGCTTGTCGCCATCCTGCTCGGCCCCTGGTGGGGCGCCATCGTCGCGCTGCTCTCGAACTCCGTGGTGAACTGGCTGCTCTTTCCCCAAACCGGCGCAGATGTCGTCATCTTCCCCTGGTCCCTCGTCAATATGGCCGGCGCGCTGTTCTGGGGCACGCTGGCCCGCCAAGCCAGCTTTCAGAAATACGTCCGCACCAGCAAGAGTTCCGGAATTGCCCACACGTGGTTCTTATTACGGTTCGGCGTCTTGGGCGCCATCGTGATGAGCATCCCCGGCACGCTTGTGCAGGCGGCGCTCCATGAACGGTCGATTTTCGCCCTCAATCCTGAAGTAGCTCAATCCCTCAGCGTGCGGATCGAGCATTGGGAAGCCGCAGTTCAGGTGTATTTGGAGTCGGCCGTCGGAATTCAGTGGAGCGAAAGCATCAGTTGGTATGCCGTCAATTGGCTTCAGAATTGCGTCCGCTACATTCCGGACAAAACGATGAGTGTCGCCATCGCGTTGGTCGTGCTGAAATACGGCTACCCCTTGTTCGAGCGGGAGCTGATTCACGGCGGCCCGGACGGAGAGCGGCCCCGCGATGAACGAATCCTCCCCTTGGTGTTGGGGCTGCTCTATGCGCCATCGTATGCCACACTGATCAGCCAAGACGGCTATACCGGGATGCTGTACTGGCCCCTCTGGTCCATGCCCTGGCTGTTCATCACACTGGGATATTTCAAAATCCGCTACACCGGGCCGACGGACGATGCGCAGCACGAGGCGAGGCTGCAACGGGCGGAACGGTATGCCAAGGCGTTGAAACCGGTCGGGAAGGAGCCGTCCTATGAGTTTTGCCGCAGGCTGACGTTTGCTACTCTGATCGCAAGCCTGCTCTTTGCGCTGTGCCTGCCGGTGCTGCTGATGGACTTTTACCGAGTCACCTTCAAATTCTTCTGCGTCGTCTATGGATTTTTGCTCGTCGTCCACCTCAGCCGCGTCGCGATCGCACAAAATATCTCCGCGGCACGAGCGGATGGGTGAACGCGTCATACGTCATTGGTCCCTCGACTCTGCTCGGGACGGTGAGCCTGTCGAACCGTCATTCGTCAAACGTAAAACCCGCCTTTCTGAATCGAATGACGCTTGACGCATGACGATTGACGTCACCTAACGAGAGGTGGCCTGACGCAGTTGCAGAAAATGTACGATCGCTGAATGGGTGACCAAGCCCACGACCTTGCCGTCCTGCATCACGACGAGCCGATCCCACCCCTCTCGCACCATGTGTTCCATCACCTGAATCACCGGCGTATCCGGTTCCACGATCAGCGACGGTCCGGCCTGGCGCATCACCTGCCCGACCTGCCGCCACGGCCAAGCCGCCGGTGACACGGCCTGGATGTCATGTACCGTGATCAGTCCGACCAGCCGCTCGTCGTCCAGGACGGGAAACCCGCCATAGCCATAGGGCTGGAAATACCGGTTCACGGCCTCCTCCAGCGTGCACTGAGCCGGGATGGTCACAACCGTCGTCACCATCAGATTGCGAAGAGGAACGGCCGCCAATGTCTGCCGCATTGCGGCCTGACGCCGGCTCGCCAAGGCCGCGGCAAACAGAAACGCGCCGATCAAGACGATCCAGCTGCCGGTAGATGCCATCGACACGGGAATCCCTCCCATCGCGGATCCAACGACCATCATAACGCCCAGCAGTACGAAACCGGCGCCGAATCCAAGGCCAACGATGGACGCCTGTTTCGTGGCTCGGTAGAAATCCTTCCCCCACGCCCACAGTCCCGCGCGTAAGACTCGGCCGCCATCCAAAGGAAATCCCGGGATCAGGTTGAAGAGCCCCAGTTGCACATTCACCGCTCCCAGTAAGGCACTGAGAATGACCAGGCCCCGCAGACCCCGCTGCTGTTGCATCGGCTCGGCCAATTCGACGAATCCAAGACAGGCCGCTCCCAACAGAACGCTGACGGCAGGTCCGGCCGCGGCGATGAGAAATTCCGCGCGCGGCGTCGGCGCTTCCTTCCGCATATGGGCCACGCCTCCAAAGATAAACAGGGTGATTCGGTCGATCGGGATGCTGTAGCGCAGGGCAACGTAAGAATGTCCGAGTTCGTGGAGCAGAACGGAGAGAAACAACAACACGGCAGCCATTCCGCCCATGGCCCAATAGCGTCCAGGCGAGAGCCCCGGCAGACTGTCCGGCAAATAGCCCGTCGCCAGAGTCCATGTCACCAGGAAAAAGACCAAAAACCAGGACGCATGGACACGAATGGGAATCCCCAGCGCATATCCGATTTGCCAAGAAGGGAGCCGCATAGCCATCACCGTACCAGCCTGGCGCGCGATGGGTCAATTCGCCCGCATTCAGGTATACTAGAGCCCATGCTTCGGCGATTGCCCCTCTGGCTATGGAGCGTCCTTCACGTCGTCAGTCTGTCGCTCGCTGTTCCAGCGATAAGCTCGGCGCAAGTCATCAAATCCGGTCCGCCGGCTTGTCCGGGGATTGCCCTGACCTTCGACCTCTGCCCGGTCAAGAAAGGGTCGGGTTACGATAAGCCTTTGATGGACTATTTGATTCAACACCGCATCCCGTCCACGTTCTTTATGTCCGGCAAATGGATGACCAAACATGAAGAGGAAACGGACCAGTTGCTCGGTATCGAGTTCTTCGAGGTCGGCACGCATGGGGACGTGCATGCCCATCTGCCGATGCACAGCGCCGATGAGCAACGCGCAGAGGTTCTCGGTCCGGTCAGACTCCTACGCGATCACCATGCCCATCATGCGACGTTGTTCCGCCCTCCGTATGGGGAGTACAACGGCACAACCGTCGACGTCGTCAAAGCGCTGGGGCTCCAGTTCATTCAATGGAATATCGAATCCGGCGATCCGGACCCTACCCTATCGGCGGAGCAAATCCTGGATCGCGTGACGAAGCGCGCGAAGCCGGGCAGCATCATCGTGTTTCACGCCAATGGGAAGGGTAAACAAACCCGCCAGGTGATTGAACGCCTCACCACCGAAGTCTTCCCCCACAAGGGGCTCACCCCCATGACCGTCAGCGACCTGCTGGCTTGCAAGCAGCCGACCCGATGACGGCGCCGTGTATCAGGGCGATGCAGCCTGAAGATCGTGATGAGGTGGTCCGACTACTTGGTTCGTCCGATCCCTGGATCACGCTGGGTTACACCGCAGCCGACTGGGACCGGATCTTTTGCCCCATTCCCGCGGGACGAGACAGTTACGTAGCGGAATTCGATGGCCGGGTGGCGGGCATCGCCCTTATCCGGCAAAAATTCCTATTAGGCGACTATCTGGAACTCTTGGGGGTGGCCGGCTGGGCGAGACGAAAGGGAATCGGAGGTCTGCTTGTGACGCATATCGAGGAGCTCGTCTTCAGCAGAACCAAAAACCTCTTTGCTTGTGTGTCGGATTTCAATACCGCGGCACGGGCGTTCTATACACGGATGGGCTATCAGGAGATCGGCCCCATACCGAATCTTTTAACCCCGGGCAGCGCGGAGATCTTCCTGAGGAAGACCCTGGGACCCACGAGAAGTTGAAGACGATCACCCCTGCGGCTGGTTATCGTGACGCTGCCGTCACGTGCCGGCACCCGACCAGAAACTGATGGCCCTCGGATTCGATCGGAAAGGCCTGCACCCAACAAATTTCGTACACCATGGTCGAGCGATACCACCCGAGTCGAGGGTTGGATAGGGCGACCAACTGCCGGACGCGCGGAGGTTCACTCATGACGAGAAGAATACCGTGCGCACTTCGATTGACACTCAGGACTTTGCCCTCCACCACCGCCTCAGCCCCGGCGCTCAGCGACTCGTACATCTCGTAGGAATACCAATGCCGGTCTTCGACTCGGGTTTCGCGTCGACGATTGAAGGGAAGGGAGGCATGATCCACAGTCGGAGAGGCGTCAGCTTTGAAGGGGCGACCGGACATCGTGTTGTCTCCGGGCTGCAGGCAATCCATTGACGAGGAACAAATACCAGCAAAAGCCGTACCGACGCCGCCTTCTCTCGACATCCGTGGAATAACGGCATTCTCTGAGTGAACCGAACGGCACGAGCGAAGGGAAACACCTACTCGCCGCGATGCGTTTCCCTACAGGACGGGGGAACTGAATGGACTACGCCGGTCGCCGGCACATCACCCAGCCACCCACACTGATCGAGTGCGCATAATGCAGGCGCACTCCTTCATCACATACACTCGCGAGATCATTTCCACATGGATTTGCCCTTCGTGCCACCCGTTGATGCCATGCGACTTCTGTCACGCTCATTCATCTAAGTCAGTCGGTCTCACCGATACCCGCTAAGAATCTCGTTGATTTGCAAAGCATTCTCTCTCCCGTCCCACTACGACACGCAGTGGAATCACAAGGCACGGGACCAACATGGTGGGAGATTTATTCTCCCATGATTTCTACGTATGGCTCGGCACATTACTTGCTGAGTCTCATAATTTACTGGGCAATCAATGCGTCCGTGCATCATGAAACAACCAGAAAGTTCCCGATGCCTCGCCTTCGATCAATAGTCCCCTTGATAGCAATCGCCATACTGACCTGCGATGTCGCATGGGGCGCCACTCTTACATGGAGTCCGAATACAGAACCGGACCTCGCCGGCTATCGCGTGTATCAATGCACGAGTCAACCCTGCGGGCGCGCCCAGGGCACAGCCACACTCCTCGTCACACTCGGCGCCGTCACGAGCTTCAACATCGGCACGCCCGGATCGACACACTATTACATCATCACTGCCTACGACACGGCCAACAATGAATCGGCCGACAGCGGAGTTGCTATCTATTCGCCACCTAATTCGCCACCGCCTCCGCCTGCGGCACCAGCAATTGGTGCGATGCCTCGCACCTTGTCGTTTGCCATGCAACAAGGGGGCGCCGATCCGCCTTCTCAACTGCTGACGATCAGCAATGTCGGAGGTGGGACACTAACGTGGACCGCGAGTGACAACACCAGCTGGCTCTCGCTGACTCCCGGATCAGGAACCGGAAACGGCACAGCGACTGTACAGGTAATGGCAGGAAACAGGGCTGCGGGGACTTACAACGGCACCATCACCGTGTCGGCCACTGGGGCATCGAACGTCTTGGTTCCTGCTACATTGACAATCACGACCGCTCCGATTGCGCCGCCCCCGACCCCGACAGGCTTGCAGTTCTCTTCGCAATAATAGGCAGGCTGCCCTACATCACGATCTCCGTGCCCCAGGGGTTATCCACCAAGAACAGCCAGCGTCCATCCGACTGCCGCCGCAAAATGCTGGAGGAACGGCCACCGAGCTTTACGGCCGTGCCGGTCGGATCGATACCCTTGAGACTCCACCTGGCGCAATATTGCGCAACCTCGCCAGACTGCACAACTTGCTGGGCCTCGATCGTCAACGTGGGTTTCAACATCATGAATCCCTCCAACGCCTGACGGATCCCGGACGAGCCGTTGACGACGATACCGGGCTTGATGACGAACGCGGCATTGGGCTCGAACAATTGTATGGCCGATTCCACATCCCACGCGTTCATCGCCTTTACTAACTGACTGATCACATCCAGCGGGCTTCCGCTGTCCATGGGTATGCCTCCTTTCTTGCTCGGTGATGAAACATTCCAGCCGGCCGACAATACCGGGTTTCAGGGGCAGAGAATAGACGGAACAGGACCTGTCGATTCTTGCATGGCTCGACGACTATTCTATAGAGAGTCCAAATCTTCTCTCGCAATCGAAGGAGGGATCATGGCCAAGAAGCCAACTCCCCATAGATCGAAGAAGCATCAAGCAGCAACCAGCGCGGTCTGGTTCGAAATCCCGGCGGACGACATCGAATAAGCCAGGTAGCGGACGGCACCATCACAATCGCTGACCGAAGGCCCGGCGCAGGATTGACTAGGTCAAGTCTGACCCGTGCAACCAGTCGCTGGATTGTGGGGGAGTACTACAAGGGTTGTCGCGCAAAAAAGTTGTCTGCCTGATCCTTGGAGGGGTTGCGCGGTGTTTCCAAACCGCTCTGCATTCCTGTGACACGAGGACCGGAGACGCCACCGCACCGCTTGACCCGGATATGGAGTCATGCTTGACTATCGCACCCATCGTTTATCAAAGGAGGCCGCCATGCGAATGCTCGTACTTTCACTCACGTCACTCTGCCTGATGCTGACCGTCTCGCCCGTCCTCGCCAAAAGCAAAAAGGGCCACAAGCCGATGGATCAGCAGGCTATGATGGAGCTGTGGAAACAGGCTGCCACGCCGGGCGAGCCGCACAAATTGTTTGGCATACTGGCCGGCAGTTGGACCACCAACACGACGGAATGGATGGAACCTGGTAAACCGGCTGTGGAATCTACTGGCACCGCCGAGCTGAAGATGCTGCTCGATGGACGGTTTCTGTATCAAGAATTCAACGGGCAGATGATGGGCCAGCCGTTCAACGGGATCGGCATCGATGGCTACGACAACATCCGCAAGAAATATGTGACAGCCTGGATGGACTCAATGGGCACCGGCATGTTCTTGATGGAGGGCACAGCCAGCGCCGACGGGAAGACCATTACCTTGAAAGGCTCACACCCTGAACCGGGCGGCGGACACATGACGCATCGTGCCATCTGGAAGATCATCGATGCCAACAATCAAACCTTCGACATGTACGGCGCCCACCATGGCCAGAAAGAAATGAAGATGATGGAGATCGTCTACACCAGGAAGCCGTAATCAAGCATGCCGCGGCTCGATTGACCAGGCCTGAGGAACATGGTTGACTTACGGCAACATCACGTCATCACTAGGGAGGCGCTCATGCGACAGACACTCCGTGCACTCTCGATCGGATTACTGTTAATCGGGCTGAGCGGATGCAGCTACCTGTTCTATCCCCATGCCAAGGAATTTACCGCCAAGGCCAAGGGAGCCACTGCTGTTGAAACACTCATCAACTTGACCACGATGGCGGAAGCCACGGCACGGAAGGCAAAGGGTGGTACCGGCGTCGACCAACCGTTCGACGATCTGCACAATCAGTTTCACGCCATCGACGACGGCCTCTGCTCGGTCGAGCAATCGACGAGAGAAAAGCCGGCCTATGCCCTGGCGGTGACACACGACAAAGAACTCGTCGCCATCTTCAAGCGGCTGTGGAAATTCAAATCGGAGCAGCCGCAACGGGACCAACATCTGGACCTCTTTATCTCCGAAGTCCAAGAGCTCCGGCAGACCTTGCAAACATTACGGTAGGGGCTATGGCAGCGCATTCACCGGAACAGATCATCGAAGGCCAGCGGCAGGATTGGAACCGCGTCGCCGGCGGGTGGGAGAAGTGGGACCGCTTCTTCGACGAGCAGATGGCGTTCCTGAACCATCGCCTGGTCGCCGATGCTCGGCTTCGGACGGGGCTCAGGGTGCTTGATCTCGGATCGGGCACCGGTTATCCGGCGCTCCTCGGGGCACAGACGGTTGGCACACGGGGAAGCGTGATCGGCCTCGATTTGGCAGAACAGATGCTCAAAGCCGCAGGACGAAAGGCGGCATTGCTGAATCTCTCCAACGTCACGTTCCGCACGGGCGATGTGACCAGTCTGCCGTTTGAAGGAGCCTCATTCGACGCCGTGACCAGTCGCTTCTGTCTCATGTTTCTCCCGGAGATTCCGAAAGCCGCCACCGAGATTGCCCGTGTCTTGAAACCGGGCGGCTGGCTGGCAGCCGCCGTCTGGTCGGCACCGGAGAAGAACGCCTATCTGACCACTCCACTTGCCGTCATCAAACAATTCATGGACCTGCCGCCGCCGGATCCCACCGCACCGGGGATTTTCAGACTCGCCAAACCGGGCGAACTGGCGGGAATGCTCCGGGATGCCGGATTCACGAACGTCACCGAGGAGGAATTTCTCGCCGACGTGCGCTTTCCGTCGGGAGAAGAGTATTACGAGAGTCTCATGGACATCGCCGCACCGATCCAGAACCTCTTCGCCAAGCTATCCGAGCAGCAAAAGACCGAGGCACGCCATCGGATCGTCGGTTCCATCGGTCAGTTCCGTAGATCGGACGGCATCGCGCTCCCGATCGCCGTCCGCATGGTCGCCGCGCGCAAACCTCTCGGCTGATCCGATGCCGGCAAAATCAGACGGCTTCAAAGACTTCGTGTTGGATCAGCTGGCCGATCTGCGTGGCGTAACATGCCGCGCCATGTTCGGCGGCTATGGGCTGTACCGGCGCGCAACATTCTTCGGCATCATCCACAAGAGCCGGCTGTACTTCAAAGTCACGCCGGCCACCATCTCTGACTACACAGAGCAAGGCATGAAGCCGTTCAAGCCCAATGCCAAGCAGATGCTGAAGTCTTTCTACGAAGTCCCGGCCGATGTCCTCGAAGACCCCGAGCGTTTGACGGCCTGGGCCGAACAAGCGGCCAAACTGTAAATGGTTCGCCATATCCTCTCCGGATCAGCCGCGTCCTTGTTCTTCTGATTGCAGCTTGCGCCAGCCGCTTACTATCTCCACACTGTTTTGATGCTCTACCAACTGAGCGCTGACCTCGTTGTGATCCTTCACTTTGGCTTCGTGTGCTTCGTCCTCTTGGGCGGGCTCTTGCTGGTGAAATGGCCTAGGCTAGCGTGGCTGCATCTTCCGGCGATCGCCTGGGGCGTGTTCATCGAGTTCAGCGGCTGGATTTGTCCACTGACACCGTTGGAGAATTGGTTGCGAACCCAAGCCGGCGAAGCAGGCTACGCAGGAGATTTCGTGGTCCGCTATCTGTCGGCGGTCCTGTATCCTGAATCGCTAACCCGTGACATTCAAATTGTTCTCGGCACGCTGGTGTTGGTCGTGAACCTGGCGATCTATGGACGCTTGTGGTGTACACCTGGTAAGCGGCGAGGTTAGTTCAAGAAATTCGATGCCTCTCAAGTTCTCCCGCCGATTTGCCGATGCAGACCAGTCTGGACTCATTTTACATATTCCTTGCGGACTATCAGACGCCAGCTATACTTTTCACCATGCGCGCGACGAAGTACATTATCTGGGAAGAGGACGGCCAGTGGCACGGCTATCTGCAAGACTACCCGGATCTCCCAACCCAGGGAGATTCCTTTGAAGACCTGCAGATGAAGCTCTCCGATTTGCACTGCGAGATGACCAACGGTGGTCATGACCAGTGTGACATCTCCACCTCTACCTCCACCTACACCATTCCCCAGCGCACCCGTCCTCGCACCAAGCGATACGAGCGTGTGGAACAGCTGTTCCGCACCATGCTGTACGATCTCTGAGTGATTGCTTCAGGGTAACGCCCCTCGTCCCTCTTCACACTCTTCTGCCTCGACCCTTTTCTCATCCGAACCGCTGTAAGATTTCCCTTCCCGAATAGACTACTGCCAAACAGACGTGAGCCATGGGCGTTTTCAACATCCTGCCCAGATCCCGGTTGACCCGGCACGCGCCAGGTTGGTACATAGAGCTCACTCCATATCTTCGTTCCACCACCGTGAGGCCGGCTATGCCTACTGATGAAATCACCCAAAAAGTCAGCGACCGGTACGCCAAAGCCGCCAACACCGGTGAGCAAATGTGTTGCCCCACGAGCTACGACATGGCGCAGCTCAAATCATTCATTCCTGAAGAAGTCCTAAAGATTTCCTACGGATGCGGCACGCCGGCCGGTTTGCAGACGGTGCGTCCCGGAGAAACGGTCCTCGATATCGGATCCGGTGGCGGGATCGACTGTTTCGAAGCCTCACGGCTCGTCGGCCAAGACGGCCACGTGATTGGCATCGACATGACGGACACGATGCTGGACATCGCCCGGAAGAACGCCGCCGCCGTCGCTGCCAATCTCGGCTACCCGGCCTCCAACGTCGAGTTCCGCAAAGGCATGGCGGACGCCATGCCGGTCGAGGATGGCACGATCGATCTGATCATCTCAAACTGTGTGATCAACCTCGCTCCGGACAAGCGCAAGGTCTTCCACGAAATGTTCCGGGTGGCCAAGCCAGGTGGGCGGTTCACGATTTCGGACATCGTCGCGGACCAGACCGTGCCGCAATACCTTGTCCACGATGCGGAGAAATGGGGGGATTGTCTCTCCGGCTCTCTGACCCTAACGGCCTACATTGCGGGCATGGTGGATGCGGGCTTTCTGGGTATCCACCTAGTCAAGTCTTCCCCCTGGCAAGTGATCGACGGCCTTCATTTCTTTTCCGTCACCTTGACCGGGTACAAGCTGCCCCCAGTCACCGACCCTTCACCCTATCGCTATGCCACACTCCGAGGCCCGTTTAATCGCGTCGTGGATGAACGCGGCACGACCTATCAACGTGGCATTCCAGAGCCGATCGGGTCGAATGACGCTTTGTTATTGAGCACTCCTCCGTTCGCCGCACACATGATCCTGACGGCCAACCCACTCTGGCTCGACAATCATGATCCGCGATGGACCGCGGTGTTTCCTGCGCAGACCCCCTGCACCTGGCGAGGCCACTATGCGCTGCTCGCCGGCCCGTTCGTGGAGGCGGCGGATGACGACAACCATGTCTACCGCCGAGGAGAACCGCTGGAGATCTGCTCCAAAACTCTGGACGTGCTGCAAACCGAGGGCTACGCGCCCCATTTCGCGATTCTGAATCGGGCCGGACAACAGGTCAACGGCGCGGCGGTCAGCTGCGCCCCCGACGGAGGCTGCTGTTGATGAAGTCCGTCCCTGAACGCGATCTCTTGAACCCACGCCATTGTGCAACCGTCTTGAAGTCACTGGCGGATGCCACCAGGCTGCGCATTCTGGAGTCGCTGCTGGACGAGGAGAAATGCGTCACGGACCTGGCGCGAGAACTGGGCTGTCCGCAACCTCACGTGTCTCACCACCTGCGCATCCTGCGGGATTCCGGCATCGTGGAAGGGGTGCGTGAAGGGAAACAGGTCTGTTATCGCATCACGCCGGTCGTGCAGCGGGCGCTGACCCACCGGCAAGGGAAGGCGCTCAATTTCGGCTGCTGCGAATTGCGGTTTCCCGAATCGGTGTTAGCCACGGCGAAGTCTCGTGCGCTGACGATGGTCCAATCTTGATGGGGGCGTCGACGGCGACGCGAGCACGGCAATGCCGCTGACTCTGCTGAAACGACAGAATCCTCTCGCCGCCCCCTCCGAACAACTGAAAGTACTCGCCGGCTCCGCTCAACTGCTCCCGTTTGAAGCACGACTGGATCACGCCAGCCTGGCTCCGCTCTGTGCCACGGGCATCACGGTCTTTCAGATCAATGTCGGGAAACTCTGCAATCAGACGTGCCGTCACTGTCACGTGGATGCCGGACCCGATCGTCCTGAAACGATGTCCTTGGACACGGCCGAACAATGCATCCGGGCTCTGGCCAAAACAGATATCCAGACCGTGGACATTACGGGAGGCGCGCCGGAACTCAACGCGCAGTTTCGTTGGCTGGTCGAACAAGCCCGTGCGCTTGGCCGGCATGTCATGGATCGCTGCAACCTGTCGGTCTTGTTGCTCCCGTCCCAGGCTGACTTGGGCGAATTTCTGGCCCACCATCGGGTTGAGATCATTGCGTCGCTCCCGTCATTTCAAGCCAGCCAGACGGATGCGCAGCGCGGTGAGGGGGTGTTCGAGAAATCGCTCGAAGCGCTTCGCCTCCTGAACCGCTTCGGCTATGGCCGGCCGGACAGTGGCTTGCTGTTGAACCTGGTCTACAATCCGGTCGGTGCGTTCCTGCCACCGAAACAAGAGAGCATCGAAGCGCAGTTCAAGAAAGAACTCCGCGCGCGGCACGGCATCGAATTCAACCGGCTCTACACGATCACCAACATGCCGATCAGCCGATTTCTGGACTTCCTTATCGAGAGCGGCAACTATGACCAGTACATGACCCGTCTGGCCAATGCGTTCAATCCTGATGCCGCCGCCGAGGTGATGTGCCGTCATACCCTCTCGGTTGGCTGGGACGGCCGGCTCTACGATTGTGATTTCAACCAGATGTTGGAACTCCCCGTCGACCACGGAGCCCCCTCGCATATTCGCGATTTTGATCCGGCGCAGCTTCACCGTCGCCGGATCGTCACACGCAACCATTGTTATGGCTGTACAGCCGGCTCCGGCTCGTCGTGCGGCGGGACCGTGGCGTGATGAACAGCCTCTGTCGAAGATATGGAGATATCTCGATGTATCGATATCGTGATTCCAGCGGGCTGAAGGTCGGCCACGTGTTCTCTGCGTTCCTCGTGCTGGCCCTGTTTGGGGCGCATGATACAGCAACAGCGCAGACGACGGCGCCCGATCCACTGTCAGGCAAACTCGTGGTGACTGGGTCCAGCACCGTGGCGCCGCTGATCGCCGAGATCGGCAAACGCTTTGAGCGTCTCAACCCGAAAGTGCGTGTGGATGTGCAGACGGGCGGCTCCTCCCGCGGTGTCACGGACGTCCGGCAGGGTCTTGCCGATATCGGCATGATCTCACGCGCGATGAAGGACGATGAGAAGGATCTGCACGCCTTTACGGTCGCCCGCGACGGCGTCGGCATCATTGTGCACAAGGACAATCCCATCCGAACCCTCTCTGACGAACAGGTCATCGCCATCTATACCGGCAAGATCACCAATTGGAAAGAGGTCGGTGGGAAGGAGGCAGCCATTACCGTCGTGAGCAAAGCGGAGGGGCGATCCACGCTGGAGGTTTTTCTGCACTATTTCAAACTCAAGAATACGGACATCAAACCGCACGTGGTGATCGGCGACAACGAGCAAGGGGTCAAGACCGTGGCCGGCAATCGGAACGCCATTGGATACGTCTCTATCGGGACGGCCGAATACGATGAATCACAAGGAGTGCCGATCACCCTACTCTCAACCGGTGGCGTGCCTGCCTCGACGGAATCCGTGCGGAACGGAACTTTTCCGATTTCTCGTCCATTACACATTGTGACACGGACCGCACCGGCGGGATTAGCTAAAGCCTTTATCGAGTACGCGCAATCCAAAGCAGCCCATGACCTCATCACACAGCAATATTTTGTGCCGTTGGCAAACTGACGACCTGCTCTGCTGGCTTCTGCGCGGCCTCGCGGCCATCGCGGGCCTGGTCGTCGTGGTCATCGTCGGTTTCCTGATTGCGGAAGCCCTTCCCGTTCTCTCTCTCATCGGCCTCGGACGATTCTTTACCGATCCGTCCTGGCATCCGGCCGAGGGTTTCTACAACCTGACTCCGATGTTATGGGGCACCCTGTTTGCTATGGCCGGCTCTGTGTTGATCGCTACCCCCTTGGGCATTCTTTCCGCGGTCTTCTGCCATCATTATGCGCCGCCCGCCGTGGCCCGTTCCTATCGACGACTGATCGAGTTGCTCGCCGGCATTCCCTCGGTCGTCTATGGATTCTGGGGGCTCGTAGTATTGGTTCCGCTGATTGGAGACATTCACCCACCCGGACCCAGCCTCCTCGCGGGCATTCTGATCCTTACGATCATGATCCTCCCCACCATTACACTGATGGCCGATGCCAGCCTTGCCAATGTACCCCAGCACTATCTGCGTGGGGCGGCAGCCTTGGGACTGCCACGATGGGCGACCATCCGAGGCGTGGTGTTTCCCGCGGCGAAATCCGGGCTGTTCACCGGGGTGATCTTGGAAACCGGCCGAGCCATCGGCGAAACGATGGCAATCTTAATGGTCTGTGGGAATGTCGTGCAGACACCGTCCAGCCTCTTCGATCCGATCCGGACGCTGACCGCCAATATCGCGCTGGAAATGGCCTATGCCCTCGGCGACCATCGCGCGGCGCTGTTCGTCAGTGGACTCGTGTTGATGGCCATGATCGTGGGTCTGGCAATCGCCGCTGAATGGATCAGTCGCGGGAGAATCTATGGCTGAAACACTGAACCCGCGACAGGATCTCCGTGAATGGCTCGCGTTTGTCCTCGTCTGGGGTGCGGCGGCGGTCGTGACCGCCGTCTTCTGCTGGCTGTTAGGAGACATTGTGTGGAACGGCCTGAGCCGTCTCTCCTGGACATTTCTGACTGCCCCGCCGGAGAGCGCCGGACGCCGGGGCGGGATCGGCCCGATTCTGGTTTCGACTTTCCTGATTCTGGGCGTCTGCCTTTCCGTCTCGCTTCCCATCGGGGTCGGCACCGCCGTCCTCCTCGCCGAATTTACCTCGGACCAAAGCCTGTTCGGACGCATGACCCGCCGGAGTCTCGATGTCTTGGCCGGTGTGCCGTCGATTGTGTTTGGCCTGTTCGGCAATGCCTTCTTTTGCAAAACCCTGGGACTCGGCTTCTCGATCCTGTCCGGTGGACTGACCCTGGCCTGCATGGTCCTGCCGATTTTGATCCGTTCCACGGAGGAAGGGTTTCGCGCGGTGCCCGCCAATTACCGGCTTTCCGCCGCCGCGCTGGGACTGTCCCGGTCCACGACACTCATTCATCTGTTGCTGCCGGCAGCCGTCCCCGGTCTGTTGGTAGGCCTGGTGCTTGGGATTGGACGGGCGATCGCAGAAACCGCGGCACTGATCTTCACCAGCGGGTATGTGGATCGGATGCCGGAGTCGCTGCTTGATTCGGGTCGAGCCTTATCCATCCACATCTTCGATCTTTCCATGAATGTCTCCGGTGGCGACGCCAATGCCTATGCGTCGGCGCTCGTGCTGGTCATCATGCTGCTGCTCATCAATGGAACAGCGGCGTGGCTGGCTGACCGCGGCCTCCACCGCAGGATTGTCACGGTATGATCCCGGCTGATTCCCATACGAAATCGCAACCGCTGTCCTCAACGGAGATGCCGCCATCCATCGCCGTTCCAACTCCGCTGATCCAGATCAATAAGTTGAGCCTCCACTATGGTGACCGACCGGCATTCCGAGATGTCACACTGTCGATCGGCACGGGAGGGATCACCGCTCTGGTCGGCCCGTCCGGATGCGGCAAAACCAGTCTTCTCACGGCACTGAACCGCCTGACCGATCTCATCCCTGGATGTCGTGTGGCGGGCGAAATCCGCATGGGAAATATGGACGTGCTGGCGCCCCAGACCAATGTCATCCATCTGCGTCGGCTCGTCGGCATGATTTTCCAGAAGCCGAATCCCTTTCCGCTGTCGATTCGAAGAAACCTGGAATTTCCTCTGCGCGAGCACGGATCACGGGATCGTGAGCAGATCGCCCGGACGATCGAGACCGTCCTCCAAGACGTGGGGCTTTGGGACGAAGTGAAGGATCGCCTCGATTCGCCGGCGCTGGCGCTGTCGGGCGGCCAACAGCAGCGTCTTTGCATTGCCAGAGCCCTCGCCCTTTCGCCGGCCGTGCTGCTCATGGACGAACCCTGTAGCGCCCTCGATCCGCTTTCCAGCGGCGTGGTCGAAGACCTCATCCTCCAGCTGCGAGGCCGTTACACAGTGGTGATCGTGACGCACAACTTGGCGCAGGCTCGTCGCATCGCGGACGAGGCCGCCTTCTTTTGGGTGCATGACGGGGCTGGACGGCTAATCGAAGCCGGAACAGCTCAACAATTCTTCGAAGCACCTCGTGACTCATTGACCGCTGCCTATATCAGCGGCATGCGCGGCTGACCGGCTGTCACCTGCCCGCGATGGCCCATGCCGAACGACAGGCCGAGTTCGACGGGTTGCGCTGGCCAAGCTACTCTGTTAATGTGCCCTCGTTCATCGTTCTGCTTTTGTTGCATTTGTCACACATAGTCGGCTGGTCATAAGCTATGGTCTGGGACCCAAAAGATCCGTGGGGTAAGAAACAAGACCCGCTTGAGGAGGCCCTCAAGCAGGCGCAGGAGCAATTCAAGAACCTCTTCGCTGCCGGAGGCGGATTGAAAAATATGATGCCGTCCGGCGGCGCCATGAACCTCATCGTGGCGGCGATCGTGATTCTGCTCGCCTGGCAAAGCGTCTTCATTGTCGCACCGGATGAAGAGGGCGTCGTGAAACGATTCGGCACCCCCGTGCGAACGGTCGAGCCTGGCCCCCACCTCAAAATTCCACTCGTTGAAAGTGTCCTGCAACCGAAAGTCGCGAAACTCCACCGGGTGGAAGTCGGATTCCGGACCAGCCAGCAGGGGCGCCAGCAGATGGTTCCGCAGGAAGCCCTCATGCTGACGGGCGATATGAACATTCTCGCCATCGAATTCATCGTCCAGTACAAGATCAAAGAATCGAGCGAATACCTCTTCAACGTGGCGGATATTCATGAAACCATCGGGAAAGCCGCCGAGGCGTCGATGCGTGAAGTGGTCGGCAAGAGCAAAATCGACGAGGCCTTAACAACCGGGAAAGCCGATATCCAGCAAGGCACGATGGTCTTATTGCAAAGCATTCTCGACGACTACCATGCCGGCGTGCAGGTAGCGGCGGTGCAGCTTCAAGACGTGGATCCACCCGAAGCCGTTGCCGCCGCCTTCAAAGACGTGACGAATGCCAAGGAAGATCGCGAAAAGCTGATCAATCAAGCTCAAGGGTATCGGAACGACATTATACCCAGGGCAAAAGGTGAAGCGGCCGAATTAGTCAATCGTGCCAAGGGTTTCGCGCAGGCGCGGTTGAACCGCGCTCAAGGTGAATCCAATCGTTTCCTGGCCACGCTGAAGGAATATAACCAAGCCAAGGACGTCATCAGCAAGCGGATCTACATCGAAACCATGGAAGAAATCCTCCCGAACGTGGAAAAGGTGATCATCGACGGAAAAGGCGGCGAGCGCCTGTTACCCTATCTGCCGCTTGACCGTCTCTCGAAACCTGCTCCAAGACCGGCACACGAGGAGCCTCAGCCATGACCAAGCAAGGGTTTCTCATCGCGCTGATTGCCGTGGTGGTGGGGTTGTTCGTCTTGGGCGCCTCCCCTCTCTTCGTCGTGGATGTGACGCAGAACGCCATCGTCGTCCAACTCGGAAAACCGGTGCGAAATATCACGGATCCCGGATTGTATGTCAAAGTGCCGTTCGTCCAGGAAGTCACCTACTTCGACAAACGGCTGCTGGATTATGACTCAAGCGCCCAGGATGTCATCACCCAGGACAAGAAAACCCTGCTGCTGGATAACTTCGCGAAATGGCGCATTGTGGATCCTCTCAAGGTGTACCAAAACTTCCAAAGCCAGCGGGGGGCCCTGCAGCGGCTGCATGACATTATCTATTCCGAACTCCGTGTCGAATTGGGCCGGCACGAGCTCTTGGAAATCGTCTCGAACACACGTGCCGATATCATGCGGGTAGTCTCCAAACGGTCCAATGAAAAAGCCTCCGCCTACGGCATTGAGATTCAGGATGTTCGGATCAAGCGCGCCGATCTGCCGGAGCAAAACGAGAAAGCCGTGTTTGCCCGCATGCAAGCCGAGCGTGAACGGCAAGCCAAGCAGTACCGCGCTGAGGGAGCTGAAGAGGCGCAAAAGATCCGGTCCGAAGCCGAGAAGGATCGAGAAATCATCCTCGCCCATGCCTACAAAGAGTCGGAAGAGCTTCGCGGAGCCGGCGATGCCAAGGCGTTTCGCATCTATGCCGACGCCTACCGGCAGGATCAGAAGTTCTTCGAATTCACCCGCTCGATGGAAGCCTACAAGTCGACCTTTAAAGATAATAATAGAACGACGCTTGTGCTGAGCCCCGACTCAGAGTTCCTCCGATACTTGAAGCAGCGCTGACGGCTGTCAGACTGCACACTGGCTTTACGACAGGCCGACAATCTCTCCGCTTGCCGGATTCAGGGTAATCCGTTCTCCCGCCGGTCTCTTCGGTAATCCGGGCATGAGTTGCATCCCAGAACAGACCGCCGTGACAAAACCGGCTCCGGCCAAAATTCGCAATTCTTTAATCGACACCGTGAAACCTGCCGGCCGCCCTTTGAGCGCCGGATCGTGCGAGAGCGAGAGCGGTGTTTTCGCCATGCACACCGGCAGCCGGCCGAATCCAAGGGTTTCCGCCATTTCCATCTGACGTTCCGCTTCCGGCTCGAAGGCGACGCCTCCGGCTCCATACATCTTCGTCGCAATAGTCTCGATCTTTTTCCGAATCGGCCAAGACAACTCGTACAGGTGAGCGAACTGTGCTGGTTGATGACAGGCCTTGACGACCGCAGCCGCCAACTCTTCAGCCCCTGCTCCTCCGTCGGCCCAGTGGGTGGACACGGCGGCCTCTGCCGCTCCCACCTCCATCGACCGGTTCCGCACCCAATCCAGCTCTGCACGCGAATCGTCTTTGAAAGCATTGACCGCCACGACGACCGGGATGCCATGCGCTTTTGCATTGGCAATGTGCTGTTCCAAGTTCGCGAACCCTTTCGACAGCGCCTCCTGGTTGGGTCCGGTCAAGCCGATAGGCAACGGAGCGCCAGCCTTGGCCACGCCTCCGCCTCCATGGAGCTTCAGCGCCCGCAACGTCGCCACGACCACTGCTGCGTCCGGCGTGAATCCCGACACGCGGCATTTGATGTTGAAAAATTTCTCGGCTCCCAGATCGCTGCCGAAACCGGCTTCGGTGACGACGATATCTGCACAGCGAAGCGCAATGGCGTCGGATACCACAGAACAGTTGCCATGGGCGATATTTCCAAACGGCCCTGTGTGGACGAAGGCAGGCGTGCCCTCCAACGTTTGGACCAGGTTGGGCAGCAATGCATCCCGCAAGAGCACTGCCATCGATCCTACACACCCAAGCTCCTGCGCCACGAAAGGAGCGGAAGACTGCTTGAGACCCACGAGGATTCTCCCGAGCCGGCTTTGAAGATCCTGGTGGCCGGTGGCCAATGCCAATATCGCCATGATCTCCGACGCTTCCGTAATGACGAACCGGCTGAGCCGATTCCCCATCTCACCTCCAAGCCGAAGCTCGCGGAGCGCGCGATCGCTGATCCCTAAGGCCCGCGGCCACATGACAGTGGACGGATCGAGCGCAAGGTCGTTCCCATGGAAGAGGTGATTGTCGAGAAATGCGGAGAGGAGGTTATGGCTCGCCGTCACCGCATGGGCATCCCCGGTCAGATGAAGATTGATCTCTTCCATCGGAAGCACTTGGGCGCGCCCGCCGCCGGTCCCTCCCCCTTTGATCCCGAATACGGGACCGAGCGAGGGTTGCCTCAACGTCACAGCGGCTCGATGCCCCAACCGCGTAAGCCCCATGGCAAGTCCGATCGAGGTCGTGGTCTTGCCTTCTCCCAGAGGAGTGGGGTTGATGGCCGTCACCAAGACGTACCGCCCCTTGGGCTTATTGTTCAGCCGATCCAGAAGCCCTAACGACACCTTGGCTTTATACGGACCATACTGGATGAGATCTTCAGGCTGGATGCCGAGCTGCCGGCCGATATCAATGATCGGGCGAGGCTTGACCGAATGCGCGATATCGAGGTCAGTCACATATCCTCTACAAGGGATAGGCCGGGATACACGGGCCGCAGTATAGCACAGTGCTTTCAGAGTATTTGGATAAGACAGAAGCCCATGTGGTGAACGATCGCGTTGTGGTGGTGAGACGGAAATCAGAAGATGGTGGAGCTACCGAATAGGGGCTAGAAAATCGGATGGCTGACGGAAGCGCCTGACGCACTATTCGAGAATGTACCTCGTAGGATCGAGTGCCTGCCCATTCACCTTGACCATGTAGTGGAGGTGCGGACCGGTGGAAAGACCTGAACTGCCAACCAGCGCGATCACGTCGCCACGATTCACTCTTTGGCCTTCCTTGACGAGCGATTTCGCGAGATGGCCGTAGACCGTTTCAATGCCGAACCCGTGATCCACTTTGAGCAGGTTGCCAAGCTTGGGGTCGAATCCCGTGGTCGTCACTCTCCCTTGAGCAGGCGCCTGAATCGGGGCGTTGGGAGCGGCGCCGATGTCCAAGCCATCATGCCATGACGGTTTCTCGGTGAACGGGGAAATCCGGGGGCCGAATCCTGACGTGATCCACCCTTTGACAGGCCAAATCGACGGGGTTGCCGCCCATCGAGACGAGCGCTGCTCAGCCGCCTGCTCCAATTCATTCAGAATCCGCTCTTGTTCCGTCGCTTCCCTCGAAAGCCACTCGAGACCTTCTTTGACTGATGTGGCTGCCTGGAGATTTTCCTGTGTCAACTCGTCAGTTGAGGATGTGTGTTGCCCTTGCACGCCATCCCCGTTTTGCCCTGAACCACCAGGATTGACCCCATTCGGCATGATCCCGGACTTACCAGGCAACCCATCTCCTTCTGGAAGAGGAACATCTTCGCCGCCCCGACCGTTGACCATGTCTCCGGTCTTGGGCACTTCGATCCCCAACATGACTCGAAGCCGTTGATTGACCTCTTTCATCGCCCCAAGTCGCTTCTTGAGATCGTCAACCGCTGAGGAAAACGCGGCGGTCTGCTCCCGAGCACTCATCGCCTCGGCACGGAAGGCTGACAACTCCCAGACTTCCCCTGTCCTCACCACGTAATGCGAAATGACAAGAAAATCAGCCACCAAGAGAACACACGCGGCAATAACGAGCCGACGAACGAGTTTTCTCGGAAAGCTGAATCGGAGAGGTTTCGCGGTGGATCCACGGAATACCACAACCGTGTACGCGTCACTGCCCTCTTGACTGTTCGTCTGCCCCATAGCATCCGCTCCCTAGGAGACCCGAGTTAGACCAAGTCTACTCATCCACCCCACTATGGTCAACCCTACTTTCACAGTAGTCCGAGTCGAGACCGCTCGGCACACACTATTTCAGCCCCCCTCACCACATTATCTAGGAGGTCTCTGTCCGAACCCACTCAAGGTATTGTGGCAACCCATCAGTCACGGGTAACGCAATAATTTCCGGTACTTTGTATGAATGAACCTTTCGTATGGTGTCCTGCAGGAGTGGAAACCGATCAGCCGTCGTCTTCATCAACAACACGGTTTCCTGCTCACTCACCACCTGACCTTCCCACCAATAGGTTGACCGGGCCGCCGGAATCGTCGTCGCACAGGCTGCATGACGAGACCGCACAGCCTGATCCGCAATTCTCGCCGCTTCCTCTTGATTTGGAGCGGTCACCATCACAACCAGAATATCGTGCGACTCGCGTTCCATGGAGGGGAAACGATAGCCGATCACTGACCCAATCGGCAATGTCTCTTTCGCTCACGGCACATTAAAAATACATTCCCCCCTGCAATGAAGAGCAGCAATATCCGTGCCCTCACCAATTCGTCAAAACGTTGACATGGCCATTATTTTCAATAACTTACAAATGATATTCTTGGTTTTGTCTCCGACATGTGACGGTATCTGTCGGCAAAAGACTCCAGTTGAACATTTTTTGACATTGCCTTGCGAGTTCCGATCCCCTATTTCACCATCCTCGCCAGTTCTGAGAAATAATGCGCGAAGGTCTTCATCCCCCCGGATGCTTGCCCCCAATCGAAATATTCGTTCGGCGCATGGTAACCATGTTCCGGCAAGCTTAGCCCCATAAACAGAATCGGCACCTTCCATGCCCGTTGCATGGTGACCACCGCTCCGATCGAGCCACCCTCTCGGACGAAAGCCGGGTCTTTGCCAAATCCCCCCTTCACCGCCCGTTTCACCGCTTCAACATACGGCCCATCAAATAATCCTCGGAACGGTTGCAGAACCCCCTCCCGCTCAACCTTCACGTTCGGATTCAATGTGCCGACATATCTCTTCAATTTGGTGAAGATCGCTTCGGGAGTCTGACTTGGCACCAGCCGCATGCTGATCTTCAGTTCACCCTGGCTGGGGACCACCGTCTTGACCCCGGGACCATGGTAGCCGCCCGTGAGGCCATGAATTTCCAACGTCGGGGCAGCCCAAATACGCCGCATGACGTCAATCGGATCGCTCGTGCGAATGGATTGAAACCCATAGGCCTTCTTAAAGCGGCTGACCTGAAACCCTGACTTGAGGAAACTGTTGATCTCCGCTTTCGTCGGCTGAACGACCTCATCGTAAAAACCCGGAATCTTCACCCTGCCGGTCTTGGCGTCCAGACAGGCATGGGCAATCTCCATCAACTCGGCGAGCGGATTACGCGCCGCCCCACCGGTCAGCCCGGAGTGGGCTCCCTTCGTTCCCGTTCGAAGCGTCAACCGCGCGCCGAGCAAGCCTCGCAATCCGTAGGGGACAGCCGGGCGGCCTTTCGCGATCCAGATGGTATCCGACACCACGACGGAGTCCGGCTGAGGGATCGCCGTCCGGTCTTTGAGGCCATCGGCAAAGTGCGGGCTTCCAATCTCCTCTTCCAGCTCCCATACAAACCGAATGTTGATCGGCAACCCCTGCTCAACGGCAAACCGTGCACCGAATAATGCCGCCAGCGCCGGCCCCTTGTCGTCCGTAGCGCCTCGGCCATGGTACACCCCGTTGTCGTTCCTGAAGGCAAAGGGCTCCTGTTTCCATTCCAGTTCCTGAGCCGGCTGCACATCCATATGATTGTAGACCGTGACGGTTGGATATCGTGTGCCTACCATCCATCCACCGGAAATGATGGGATAGCCGTCCGTTTCTACGATCTGAGCCTCGGCACCCAGTTCGGTCAGACAATGGACGGCCAGGTCGGCCATCCGCCGCATATCGGGGGCACGAGTGGGATCCATGCTGATCGACGGCACTTCGACCATCTGTGCCAACAGGCTCTCGAACTTCGGACGCGCTTCATTGACGAATGTGCGTACGTGCTGGTGATTGACCATCTCTCATGTCCTCCTCAGTGTTTCGGGAATTATAGCGGGCAGACCGATGAAGAAAAAGCTGCGACGATGTTTGTCTGAAAGAATGCTAGAATGGCGGCATTGCGTGAACCCAACAAACGTTCTTCATGCTGCGCACACTCCATCCGGCCGGTCTTTTCCTGTTACTGCTCATCGGGATTGCTCTGCCCTGCCTGCTGTGGGCTGAAGAACCGACCAGCATCCAGCAGATCCTTGACGATCCCAAGGTCTATCACTTGCGCCGCGTGACCTTGCACGGCACCGTTCGCGATGTGACTCCGCTCGATCCCTACAAACTCCCAAATGAAACGGTGTGCTACGGGGCCTACTTGTTCCGTTTAGAAGAGGGGGCTGAGACCATCCCGGTGGCCGTACTGGGACTCTGCGGAAAGCCGACGATACGAGACCCGGAAGTCGAGGACGGAGACCACGTGGAGGTCAGCGCGACCATCCAAGCGCCCAGTCACGGGGGCTACTATCTCAGCTTCCGCGGCTTGAAAGTTGTCACGGAACAAGAAGGGATTGTTCAGGCTGTTGCCGACCGGATTCTCCCCATTGTGGAATGACACCCATACGGAATCTGTAGGCACGCGACTGATCACGGCGAATCAAACGTCAGCAGCAGGCCGAACAAAAGCAGATGTTGTCCTGAGGCAAGCTTGGGGACACCGAAGCTGCTTTCTCCGTTCTTGAAGAATCCCCCCCCTACGCCCGTCGATTCGTCGTAGCGATGTTCCATTCGGACCACGGCCTTTGTCCACTGATAGGGCAACGCGTATTCCACTGTAGACGTGACCGCCTTCACAAACTGTTCAGACCCGGTCCATCGGCCGTTTCGATCCCAATAGAATTCAGGACGCACCGCGACAAACCAGGGACCTGCCACATGCCACCTCACGACGAAGTTACCCCCCATGACAAAGGTTCGCGGGCTGCCAGGCCGCTCGGCGATGTTCTCTGTGCCAATATCGTAGGACGCCGCGATGGTCACCTCGTCGCCTTTCCACTCCAGAATGTGATTACCGTACAGTCGCCAAAACTCCAGCGAGGCATCCGTTTGGTCTGGCCCCCAATAAAGCGTCTGCCTCGCGGTCAATCGGGGAGTCAGCGCATAAGACCATTTCCCACCATAGGAAGGCTGGGCGACCGTGTAGGCAAGATGATAGTAGCGATTGATGACGAACGCCGTCACCGTCAAGCGGTCGTTCACCGGATACACGGCGTTCACGCCGAACATCATGTACGGCGTGTTGTCGGCGATCCAGGAACGCGTGTAATTCGCGTTGTCTTTGGCATAGAGCGATTCGTATCCCATCAAGCTGTCGAATAACCCGACTGTGACCTTTAGACCATGGCCCACCGGCGCCAGGTACGACGCGTTGGCACGATGGAGATGTCTGAGCCCGTCCGCGCCATCGACTTTTTTCTCTCCCTGCAGAAACGCAAAATCCACGGAGTCATAGCCGCCCTGCACCCCCAACTCCATGCCCCAGCGTGACGCCTTACTGACATCCTTCCGCACATACGCCAATACCATGTTGGGAGCCGGTTGGTTGTGCCGAGACGCCGTCGCGCGGCTGCGCCAGCGATCGTTGTCGGGAAAGTTGAAATTCACGATGGAGCCGACATCCAGATAGGCTCCGTAGCGCCATGGTGAAGAAGAATTCGTTGGTGCCGTGAACTGACCATCAGGCATCTGCGCTGCGCCTTGCGCACAGACACCCGGGACCGCGAGCCCCCATATGAGAAGCAGACACACCCGTATCTTGGCCGCGCGATTCATCGCTTCGATAAGACCTTATGCCGATGGAGAGGCTATCGTAGAAGAGTCGCCGCGCTCACACAAGCAGGTCCCGGTCAAGACAGGCGGTGACAGCCGTGGGTGACCTCGAACAGACAGGTCCCTACGAGTGGACGGAAAACGGCACCGGCACGAAGGTGAGGACAAACACCGCCAATGCAATCCAGCCGACGATCGTCCGGCCACGTCCCAACGGCACATGCGGATCCATGACAGGCGGATGGCCCAGCCCGAACATTCCGGCCATGACGGCCCAGAGAAACCACCCGGCCCAGCCAAGCAATCCCAAGATGATCAGAATCGGCACAAAGACATACGCCACGGTCTTCTGGTGGCGCCCCCACAGGGCATAGGCAACATGGCCACCGTCAAGCTGGCCGATCGGCAGAAGGTTCAGCGAGGTGACAAAGAGTCCGAACCAGGCGGCAAACCCGATCGGGTGCAGCACCACATCCGACTCCGGCGGGATCGACCCAATGACAAGCCATGCCAGCCACTGAAGCAGCAAGGGCTCGCCCAGGTGCAACCCCATCGTGGCTGTGCGCTCCACCACCGTGGATAAGTTGAGCCCGATGATCAGCACCACCACCGCTACGAGAAACCCGGCCAACGGCCCGGCCACTCCGATATCGAACAACGCGCGGCGGTCGAGGATCGGGCCGCGCATCCGGATGATGGCCCCGAACGTCCCGATGAAATGCGGCGGGCCTGGGATGAACAGCGGCAACGAGGCCGGCATCCTGTGAATCTTGGACAGAACATAGTGGCCCAGCTCATGGGTTGTGAGAATAAACAGCAGTGCGCCGGCAAAGGGAGCCCCTTGCCAAATCCGTCCGGGATCGGCGAGCAGAAAATTCACCGGTCCCCGATCCGGCCCGTTGTACGTTTGGTACGCACCTGCCCATAAGGTCGTGAAGCAGGTCAGCAGAAACAGCCCGATCGGAAGGCTCCACGCCGAAAATGCCGACGGCTCGGCCTCATCTTCACCTTCCACAGTCTCGACAACCGGTGTGGACGAACGCGGTTCCTCACCGTGGCCCGATTCAGTCCAACCGCGCCGCGGCTCATCCTCTTTGAATCCATCCATGGAGTGCCTGACTATCGGACAACCGCGAACGGATTATGATTCCGTTCCTCGGCCACCGTCGTTGCGGGGCCGTGACCAGGGAGCAGTCGGTAGTTCGGCTCCAGTGCCAGGACACGCTGGCTCACCGAGTTGAGATGCGTCATGTACAGCTCGCTGGGATTGGACCGGCCGATCGATCCGGCAAAGAGCGTGTCTCCCACGAAACACACCGGCTGCGACAGATCATCAACCCGATAACAGATCCCACCGGAAGTGTGGCCGGGGGTCGCCAGACAGTGAATGGTTCGATTGCCGACCCTGACGCATTGCCCGTCCCTTGGAGCGGTAAGCCTATCCGCCCGTGGCCTCCAGGCCAGTAACTCGACATCGTTCGACCCCAGATAGACGGGAACTTCCCGATGCTCCAGAAGCCGGTCAATGCCTTCAGCATGATCTGCATGGCCATGCGTCAGACAAATTCCCACCAGCCGCAACTTGCGTGCTTCCAGCGCCTCAATCATAGCCGGCGCGTTATAGGCGGTGTCGATGACCACGGCCTCGCCGTGATCATGCACAATATACCCATGGACGCCGTAGCCGCCGATTGAACCATGCACGGGTTGAATCCACTCCGGCTGGTCTTGCGCCACCGGCTCCCACTGGTCAAGCGCAATCTGTGCCAACGGTTCATCTCGCAGTCTCAACGCTTTTGCCAGCGCCAGCACGGCCGCCCGATCCCGCACCGGCTCACCACGCTCCCACGCCGCAACGTCGCCGATGGAGACCCCGGCTCGTGCTGACACATCGGCGACCGAAAGGCCCTGACCAATCCGCGCCTTTTTGAGAATGTCACAGAACTCGTCTTCGAGAGGCATGATCAAACCAGAACGGATGGTTTATGGCGCGGACATGGTCAGACAAAACTGGTCACGCGTTACCAGCCGAGGGGCCGCTTCACCCCTCCGGCTGCAACTTGATTTCTTTCACCTCGCCGAATGGCGAGAGCGCGCCAGGCATGGTCTTCCCTGATCCAACCGCGATGATCTTGAGGCGATCCGGATGGAGGTGTTTCTTGGCCGCCGCCAGGATGTCTTCCTTGGTCAGCTTTACAACCTTGTCGCGCAGCTGCTGCAGAAAATCCTTTGGCAGACCATCGTATTCCAGCTCCACCAGACGACCGACGATCGCCGACGGGCTGGAGAAGGAAAAGATGAAGGAGTTCACATAGGCCTCTTTGGCCTCCGCCAACTCCGCATCGCTGACAAGCTCGGACCGCATGCGTTCGATATTCGCGATGAATCGTTCAATGACCTCCTGCGTGGACACCGACTTGGTCTCGGCTCGCATGAGCCAGACTCCCTGATCGTGCATTCCCGCATTCAGCCGGCTGCCGACGGAATAGGCCAGGCCTCGTTTCGTCCGCACATCGTTGAAGAGCCGGCTGCGAAACGAACTGCCGCCCAAAATGTCGTTGGCAATCGCCACGGGGACATAATCGGCATCGTTTTCCTTGATCGACAAATGCCCCACGCGAAGATGTGTCTGCGTCGTGTCCTTATCGACAAACCGAATCACCGGTGTCGTCGTGTCGCCCTCAGACACATCAGCGATCGTCAGTTGAGGCACCGCGCCTTTTGCCCAGTCTCCAAACGCGCCGCGCAGGGACGCCAGCATGTCCGATTTCTTAAAGTCGCCGGTGACGCCCAAGATCATGCCGTTCGGATGGAGCGACGCGCGGTGAAAAGCGGCCAGATCGTCCCGAGTGATGCGCCGCACCGATTCGATCGTCGCCTCGCGTGCGGTCGGATGATCGGTCCCGTAGAGCATCTTGACGAATTCGCGGCCGACGACGGAACCGGGATTGTCCTGGCGGCGGCGGATACCCTCAACGGCCTGCAACTTGGCCAGTTCGACGCGAGCCGGATCGAACGCCGGCGTTCGAATGAGACCAGCGAATATTTGGAGGCCCCGAGTGAAATCTTTGCTCAACACATCGAGCGACGCGGACCCTGATTGCCTGCCGATGCCAATACTGACTTCTCCCGCAAACTGTTCCAGTTCTTCATCGATCTGCTCCGCAGAGAGACCGCCGCCGCCACCGGTGCGCATCACCGATCCGGTCAGCGCCGCGAGGCCGATCTTGTCGGCGGGATCGAGCCAGCTGCCGGCTCTGATCGTGGCTGTCAGGGTAATGAGGGGCAATTCATGGTCTTCCAGCAAATAGACGACCATGCCGTTCTCAAATACGACTCGTTCCGGCTCCGGCGGCGAAAACTCGACGGGAGCAAAGGTCATCGTCCTGGGATCGCCGAGTCCGGCCCCTCCCGCGCACGCCGTGACCGCCGACACCAACAACAGGGCCATGCCAAGCACGATCGACATACCGCTCTTTTTCACCCCTACCCCCTTACCCCTCACCATCTTCATGGCGCCACCTCACCGCCCTGAGCCACCGCCTTGCCCTGGCTCTTTTTCACCAAGAGGCCGACCGTGCGATTCGACTTGGTGAAATACCGGGCCGCAACCCGCTGCACATCGGCGGCGGTGACCGCCGCCACTTTGTCACGCAACGTCAACACGTACCGCCAATCGCCCGCCAGCGCCTGATACATGGCAAGCTGGGAGGCCAGTCCACTATTGGATCGCAACGCCCGCACCATGTCGGCGTCTAAATTGTTGATGACCCGTTCCAGTTCCTTGGGCGAAACCGGTTCCCGCTTCAACCGTTCCAATTCTTCGTACATCGCCGCTTCCAGCTCAGCCGTCGTATGAGGGGCCAGGGGAGTCGCCGTCAGAATGAACAGATTGGGCGCACGCACTCCGGGATGGTTCGCGTCTGAGCCGACCGACGCCGCCAACCGCTTCTCCCGCACAAGTTTTTGCTGGAACCGGGACGTGCGCCCATCCGAAAGCACGGCATCGATGACTTCAAACACATCGTCATCGGGATGGCCGAGCGCAGGCTTGTGATAGCCGATCACGAGCGACGGTTCCGCATCGAATTCCACCTCCACCCGTCGCTCTCCCCGCTGTTCAGGCTCCATCGGCATTCGTGCAGATGATGGCGGCGCCGCAGGGATCTTCCCGAACGTCTGCTCGATCAAGGCGATCACGTCTTTGGCGTTGAAATCGCCCACCAGCGCAATGGTTGCGCGATTTGGGCCGTAATACGTCTTAAAGAACGTCTCAGTCTCCGCCGGTGTCAGCGACAGGATATCCGACTCCCATCCGATCGTCGGCACGCCGTACCCGTGCGCCCGAAAGGCTGCCGAGGTGAACGTTTCAAACAGCAGTCCGCTCGGACTGTCGTCGTTCCGCAACCGGCGCTCTTCCATCACCACGCCGCGCTCTTTGTAGAATTCGCGAAAGACCGGATGAGCCATGCGGTCGGCTTCGACCGCCGCCCATAACGGAAGCCGATTGGCCGGCAGGCTGATCGTATAGCGTGTCAGGTCTTTGCCGGTGGAGGCGTTGAACCCAACCCCCCCGTGACGTTGATAGAGTAACGCCAGTTCGTTTCCGACCACGTAGTGAGACGCCTGCGCCTGCAGTTCTGTGAACCGCTTCTGGAGAGACGCGACGGCAGCCTGCTCATCCGCCGTTCCTCCCCCACTCTTGATCGCCAGCTCGCGTTGACGATGGTCTAGTTCCGTTCCTACCAATGCCAGCTCATCGAGAATCGGTTGCTCTTTTTCGTAATCCTTCGTGCCGACGGTGCGCGTCCCCTTGAACGCCATGTGCTCGTAGAAATGGGCGATACCGGTTTGCCCGACCTGTTCGTTGATGCCGCCCACCGCGAACGTAATGTTGATGGATACGACCGGCGTCTGATGGCGCTCGACCATCAGGACCGTCAAGCCGTTGGCCAGTTTATGCTCGATGACGCGATCGGCGAGACTCGGCGCTCCTGCGTGCGCGCCCCCCAGGCTCAGCGCCGTGACAAGTAAAAACCCCGTGAAGCGTAACGCGTGAAGCGGCCAGGAGTTGCCCTGCTGAGCACCATATTCCGCGAGATACCCTTCACGAGATACGCGAGACGATCGAATAGTCATACGAAGATCTCCATCAGTTCCTCCGGCCGTTCAATGAACCAATCGGGCTGGCACGCCGCCATCTTTTCACGGTTGCCCATGCCATACCCGACGGCACAGACACGGATCCCGGCGTTGTGGCCGCCGTTGATATCGTTGGTGCTGTCGCCCACCAGCACGGCGCGATCCTTCGCCACATTCAGCTTCTCCAGAATATGCAGCAGCATGCCGGGCTCCGGCTTGAGCCCGAATCCATCGTCGCCGCCGACCATATAGACAAAGTGGGATGGGCCCAAGCCGTTCATGATGACGCGCGTGTAATCGATCGATTTGTTGGTCGCAATCGCTTTCCGCTTGTGGGCGAAGTGCTGCAACATCGGGGCGATGCCGGGGAAAAAGATCGTTCGATCCAGGCAATGATCGAGATAATGTCCGCGAAACACCTTCAAGGCCTCTTCGAATCGTGCTTGGTTTCCCTCACCGACCGCCAGCCGCAGCAACTTTTTCACCCCGTCGCCCACATATCCGAAAATTTCCTCGATCGGGCGCGTTGGTAGCCCCAGCTCAGCCAGCGTGAAATTCACAGATTCGGCGATATCCCATTTCGATTCGATCAGCGTGCCATCAAGATCGAAGATCAGGAGATCCACGGAGACCTGAGCCATCATTTTGCCTTTCTCAACGAACTCGTGAGCGCCGCGAGGGCACTGCGTTGCCCCTCGTCCTTTTCCTGCAGTTCGGCCTCGCGCACGGCGTTCACCATTCGTGCGACGCCGACATGGGGAGGAATCATCGGTTCGACAATACGCCACTGGTTCCCCACCGCTTTTACGTGAAAACGAACTTCTTCGGTCTTCTCCTCCGCCACGAAATCCGCCGTCTTCAGCGAGACCACCCCACGCACCCGATACATGACCGGGATCACGACGTCCAGATTGTCGAGAATGTCCCACTTCCGATAGTCCTCGGGAACGTGGGCATCCTGAATCACAACGATCTGGTCCCAGGCGGGCTCTTCCTTCCACTCCACATAGGGCGACAATACATCAAAGGCCATGGCGTCCAAGCGGGCGCCTTTCTGATCCAACCGGACGTATCGTTTGACAATCTCCGCGGGAGATCGCTTGAGCGAGCCACTCTGGGTGAATCCGGTTTGAGCCCACCCGGCATTGATGGGCAGGGTTAGCCCGACGAGTGCACACGTGCCAAAGACCAGCGATGCATACACACCAGCCCGGCACCTCCAAATAGGGAAAATTCTCTCCACGCCATGCAGCTCTGGATGAAAACCGTCTGTCGTCTGACCCCGATCATCTCGGACAGGAATCTTTGCCCGGTCCATTCTAGCAAACCGTGCCGGAGACATCCAAGCAAGTGAGTAACTCAACTCTGATGATTCTATACCAGATGGGAAGCTCAGATCCCGCGCATCTTCGAAGGCCACGATCCTTCGTTCAGCAGTTGAGCCTCAATGTGGGTGTATCGCAATGCAGGATATCGGTGGATCCGTCGGGCCAGGGTAGGAGATCAGCTCTTGTGTGGATTGGAGCGATGAACGAGTACCGTATTGCCAACTATCAATGGTACGTCTCCTGTAACCGCAGAAGCACGGAGACCTTTTTCCCACGACATTTGGACCTGAAGGATATGCGTCGTGCAGATACTATGCGTTTCCCTCAAGTCCTCCAGAGGAACTTTTTCGCCGACGAGGCCGATCCCTCCTTCTCGTCGGCACCATGAACAGATGATCCTCATGACCTGGCTTTCTCCTAACGCCTGGGAATGATTAGCAAGAACTAGGCCCGGTGACGATGAAGATCAAGGAGAGTAGATCCCTGTGAAAACTGCCGATTCAACACAGGACGGTCTTCGCGCTGTGGCATCAATGCGTCACCAAAGACATTTTTTGTCCTCAGCTGTATCTTCAGACGATGTATCTGATGTATCCATTGAAGATGCATCTCTTGTTCATGATGGTTTTCTTGACCGATTCTTTCCCGGCATGATAGGGTGCGCCTCCGTTATGAACACGTCTCGATCTGCCAAGCTCTTCTCCGAAGCCCAACAACTGATTCCCGGCGGCGTGAATAGCCCAGTCCGCGCGTTCCGGTCCGTCGGCGGACAACCTCGCTTTATTAAACGAGCAAAAGGTGCACGGCTGTACGATGTCGATGGCAACAGCTATCTCGACTACGTCCTGTCGTGGGGGCCGATGATCCTCGGACATGCGCCCACTTCGGTGATCGGCGCCATCAAGAAGGCTGCTGGTAACGGAACGAGTTACGGTGCTCCGACCGAGCTGGAAGTCATGCTGGCCAAGGAAATTTGTCACGCGTTCCCCTCCATGGAAAAGATCCGGCTTGTCAGTTCCGGAACAGAAGCCGTGATGAGCGCCATTCGCGTGGCACGTGGGTATACGAAACGAGACACCATCCTGAAATTTGAAGGCTGCTATCACGGCCACAGCGACTACTTACTGGCAAAAGCCGGCTCCGGATTGGCGACACTGGGAATCCCCGATTCACCCGGCGTCCCTGATGACTTTGCCAAACATACCCTGACGGCACCCTACAACGACATTCGCACCGTCCAGCAGCTCGTCAAAGAACACCGGGAAAGGCTCGCCTGCGTGATCCTTGAACCGATCGCAGGGAATATGGGCGTTGTTCCTCCCGACCCCGGATTTCTCGCGGCGCTTCGGCAGGTGACCGCCGACAATGGGATCGTGTTGATTTTCGACGAAGTGATCTCCGGCTTCCGCGTGCACTACGGAGGCGCGCAGGCCTTGTTTGGAATCACGCCGGACCTCACCGTGTTGGGGAAAATCATCGGCGGCGGATTGCCGGTGGGGGCCTACGGAGGCCGCAAAGAGATCATGGATCTCATCGCCCCCTCGGGACCGGTCTACCAAGCTGGAACCTTGTCGGGTAATCCCCTCGCCGTCACCGCTGGACTAGCCACACTCAAACAGTTGAAGGCACGCGGGATCTACAAGAAGCTGGAAGAGAAATCAGCGGCCCTGGCAAAAGGCATTGGTGAAGCGGCCAAGAAAGCGGGCGTCCCTGTGACTCAGACGCGGGTCGGATCGATGCTCACCACGTTCTTTACCTCGGGACCGGTCGTGGATTGGAATAGCGCGAAGCAGTCGGACACGAAGCGGTACGGCCAATTCTTCCATCACATGTTGGAACAGGGCGTCTATTTCGCGCCATCCCAGTTTGAAGCGGCCTTTCTCTCCACGGCCCATACTTCAGCCGACATCGAGAAAACCATCCGCGCCGCGCACACCGCGCTCAAGAAGCTTTAACCCACGTCGCTCGTATCTCGTATCTCGCGAGATCACTCTTGTCCAAAACAGCGTATGA
>Ga0194120_10000595_pt1 | contig 68423 bp, 84 predicted proteins | sample TA2MahCa65mmetaG_FD_148642 | JGI IMG/M metagenome (GOLD analysis project Ga0194120, IMG submission 148642) | Freshwater microbial communities from Lake Tanganyika, Tanzania - TA2015019 Mahale Deep Cast 65m | ecosystem: Environmental > Aquatic > Freshwater > Lake | place: Tanzania: Lake...
TACCTCAAGAAAAATATTTTTTGAATTGCGTATAACTATCTATATACGCAAGTCCCTATCTTCTTGTCTTATAAACCCCAAATCATTATTATTCTTATCATCAAATGTTAAATTATCAAGAGGACTTTTAACATTAATAAATTTCTTTGGAGCGATATGCAAGTATATCATTGTTGTCTCTAAACTATTATGCCCAAGTAATGCTTGAACAGATGTAATGTCATATCCATTCTCAATCAAATGAGTTGCATAGCTGTGCCTTAGGGTATGTGGATGAACTCTTTTATTTATCTTTGCTTTTTTAGATGCTTTTTTGACAATCTCCTGAATTGTTCTAACACTCATCATTCCATTATAACTCATAAAAAGAAAAGAATCTTGGTTTAAATTTTGATCATTAATATAATTTAATAAATCATTTTTTAAAGAATCCGCAATCACAAAAATTCTGTCTTTATTTCCCTTGCCTTTTCTCACCCACCCATATTTATTTTCAAAATCAAAATCCTTAATCCTTAAATTCAATAATTCACTTACCCTTAATCCGGAAGAGTAAAGCAATTTAATCATAATTTTATGTTTATTATTTTCTATATTATCGATTAATCTAATTATTTCATTTTGGGTTAAAAATTCAGGCAGTTTTTTTGGTGTTTTAGAATATTTTATTTTTAATGTTAATTTTTTATTAAGAATTTCTTCAAATAAAAATTTAATTGAATTTAAATTAACATTTATTGTATTTCCAGAAACTTTTTTTCTTATTAAAGCATCAAGATAATTTTTAATGTCATTTTTTGTTATTTTCTTAATATCTTTGTTTAAAAAATTTAAAAATTTAATTAAACAGTAATTATAAGTTTTGATTGTTTTCAAACTGTAATTTCTTCTTAATAATTCTCTTTCCATTAATTCTAAGATTTTCATTTTATTTAATTCTATTTCTTTGTTCAATAAAATCATAAATAGTCGTATGGGGAAAATCAAGAATTTTTCCTATTTTACGCGTACCATATCCTTTTTCAAGTAATTCGAAAACTTTTAATTTAAACTCTTTATTATAATGTCTTAAATTAGTTCTTTTATATGTTGATAAAGCATGAGTAAGAACATCTTGTTTACGTTTAATTATAAAACCAATTTTATCATAATAATTTTTGATATCATTGTATTTTGAAGTATAAAGAACAAGAATATAATCTTTTTCTTCTTTTATTTTCATATTAATATTAAAATCTTTTAGAAGAATATTTTTAACAATTAATAAAGAAGATTTATTGCCGGAGCAAACACTCAGCTCAGCATAACCATTTCTTCTTAATCTAATTGAACCTTCTGAATCGAAAATCCCTTTTAAAAATGCTGCTTTAATCTTTAAATTATTAGATTCTAAAATTTCTTTTGGAACAATCCATGTTTTAGTCTCAAATGAATCATAGCTATTTATATCATTCCAAGCTTTTTTTGAACATAAAGTCATTGTATATCTATCTTTACCGTTGCCAACATTAGTTTTTATTCCTCTTTCCATATGAATCTTGCAATTTATTCCATAAACGTCAAAAATACATTTTCTAAATTCTTCTATAAAATCTAAGTCTATAACATTTAAACCAATTCGGTATTTTGTACTAATCCAACCATCTCCGCATAACACTCCTAAAATATATGCTTTAGACTCATTCAAAGTTTGATAACTTTCTTTAACCTTGTTAATTAAAACTTGTTGGAAAGGTTTTGCATTTCGATAAATCCATTTACTTGTAGCACCTTTGGTAATAAGTCTATTTTCTTTTATTAAAATTTCTTGAATTCTTTTAACACCAAATCCTTTTTTTCTTAATTGCATGACTAAATTATAATCTTCTTCTGTATAATTTGTATTGTATGTCATTTTCATAAAAAAAAGAAAAGAAGATTCTTATTCAACATCTCTAATCCCCCCTTCAGTTACTTTAAAGACACATTCCGAATCAGGGATATTTGGAGAATCTATAACCCTTGCTACTCTTGTTCCTTTTTTACCTTTTCTTACATAAATTCTTATACTCGAGGCGTGCGCCACGATATTACCCCCGACAGCAGTTGTAGGGTCTCCAAAAAATATAGCAGGATTAGCCATTACTTGATTAGTTATATAAACTGCTAAATTATAATTTTCTGCCAATTTTAGTAAATCATGCATATGTTTATTTAATTTCTGCTGTCTTTCACTTAACGTCCCCCTTCCAACAAATTCGCTTCTAAAATGGCTCATTAAAGAATCTACTACAACAAGTTTTATTGGTAATTTATCATTTTTTATTAATTCTTCAATTTTGCTAATAATAAGCATTTGATGATCACTATTAAATGCTCTTATAAATTTTATATTATCCAGAATTTTTATTGAATCTAAATTTAATGCTTCTGCCATTTGTTTTATTCTCTCAGGCCTTCCGGTTCCTTCTGTATCAATATAACAAACCATTCCTTCTGCACCACCCTGCTCCTTAGGCAACTGTACATTAACAGCCAACTGATGGCCTAATTGAGTTTTTGAGCTTCCGAATTCACCATAAACTTCTGTAATTGCGTTTGTTTCTACCCCCCCCATCAAAAGAGCATCAAACGCCTTACTGCCTGTACTTATTCTATCAATATTTTTTCTCTTCTCTAAAAGTTCTGTTCCGGTCTGAAATCCAACATCTAATTTATTTCTTGCAGTATTAATTATTTTTCTTGCAGTTGCTTCCGTAACCCCTGCAATTTCGACCATATCAGCAGGACTTGCAACAGCTATTGACATTAATGTATTAAATCCAGCTTCTTCAAGTTTTTCAGCAGTAGCTGCTCCAACACCAGGCAAGTCAGTAATTTTAAAATCTTTTTTTTCAGCCATTTTACTCACCATCCTCTTCTTCATGCAATTCTTGATTTAGCAATAATTCTTCCTGTGCTTTTTCTAAAACAAGAATGCATTTTTGTATATCGTTGCGTCTCAAATTTAATTGTTCATTTCTCCAAACATCTTCTCCCTTCTTTTTATAACTCCTGCTTAAAGAAATTGTCTTAAATTCAACAATACTCCCATTAAATTCTCTTTCATTACTCCAAATTGCAGCTTCAATGCTTCCTGATTTAAATTTTTTTATTGGTCTATTTACCATTTTACAATCCCTCCTTCATTTTCAGATTTTGTTTCACCTTAAAATTAGCTTGGTATTCCCATTTTATTTAAGCTACTAATACTATAAAGACAACCTTATTTATAAATATAATTAGTGCGGTTGTCGCATGGACACTTGGGAACTAATATCGATTTTAGAAAATATATATTAATCTTATATAGTTAAATTTTTATATAAATTTGTTTTAATATTACCATGAATGTCTTATTTATATGCAATCAAAATCAGAATAGAAGCAAAACAGCAGAGCAATTATTCAGAAATAGATTTAATACTAAATCAGCAGGATTATTCAATCAAAAACCAGTTACTCAAAAAGAACTAGAATGGGCAGATATTATTTGTGTAATGGAAGATTTTCAAAGAGCAGAAATCGGCAAAAGATTTCCAGAACAATATCTCAAGAAAAAAATAATTTCTTTAAATATTCCCGATACTTATTTATATAATGAACAAAGATTAATTAATGCATTAAGCGATAAAATCAAGAATTTAGCCATTCATTAAATTGTTTTAATGCCTCTTCTTTATTAGTAAACATTTTAGTCTCTGCAACTTTTATTTCCAATAATCTTCTAGTTACCTTATATTTCTTCCCGGATTTTGATTGAAACTCTTTTATTGTTACTTCCCAATTCTTCATGTTAATATTAATCTTTTTTTGCTTATAAACATAATCAGTGCGGTTGTCGCATGGACACTTGGGAACTAATATAGATTTCATAGAATATATTTTAGAATATAATGCCCATTTAACATTATCAAAATAAATAAAACTAATTTCTCAATTAACCCGTTTGTTTTTATAAATCCATGAATTTTAAATTTAAATGGGTAAAACAGCTGCAATCCCTGCTTTGTTATTAAATCTAAAAATAAATGACTTGAATAACCGATAAAAAAAGGAATATAATAATTATTAAAGCTTAGTTTAATTAAAAAACTCAAGAATAAAGCAAAGAACAAACTATGAATCAATTTTCTATGGCCAAAAATTAGATTAATTATCCACGATATAAAAAATAATTTCCTCCCTATAAAACTTTTGCTATGATCAATATCCGGCAAGCTTCCTGCTAAAACTAGTATTAAAACAAAAGTCAGGGAATTTAAGTTAAAATATTTAAGGATAATTAAAGAGATTAATAAAGAAAACATGAAATGAGTTTTAAACATCATAGTATAAAATTAATTTTGGAATTTATAATATTTTTGAATGAGAAAGAAAGATATTTAAAGAAAGATATTTATATGGAATTATGGGCAATGAGTTTTATGACATAAATAAGTTTCCCGCAAAAGAAGGAATAATAGTTTTTCCAATATCAATGAGCAGGATAGACAATGAATCCCAAAGTGCAAAAAAATATTGGGAATATATTCAGCATATAAATCCAAGCAAGATTAACAAGTCAAATCCAAATTCAAAAGTCGGTATTGTATTTATTTATGGAGATTTCTTGTATTTATTATCCAATCAAAAAGCAAACATATTAAAAAAGAAATTCATGAATTTAATATACCATCATCATAATTCATTTCAAAATCTTTTAAAGCAGGATCCACATATTATCCAGGATGCTTTTTCATACAAAGTCTGGAATCAATTTTACCTTGATAATGACAAGTTTGTCTATTATCTTGAAAAACTAAAGGAAATTTACAAAAAAGATGTTAAATTCCAAAAATATGCTAAAGAAGATTTTGATAATTTAAAAAGCAAAAAACTTAAGTTTGATGACTTGCAGTTAGAATTCTTTCTTGAAGAGCATTTATTATGTTATTTAATCAGCAAAGGGCAGATGAAGCTCGAAAATAATTTCATCAATAATCACGAGAAATGGATATTGATAGCTTATCCCGGAAAGCCGTTGAAAGCACATATTTATCTTCATCAGTTAAATCCTTTTAAATTAGAAAATAAAGAAAATAAATATGAAGATTCATGGTATGATTTGAATGAGAAAAAACTTTATGATTTTTTAAAGATTGATTTGGAAAATTATGATTAAACATTAATTTCCTCTATGATTTCCTGGGCAACTTCCTCTGGATTTATTTTTTCTATGGAATTGATAATAAATTCTTTTCTGTCATACATTTCATTCTTTGTGACTTTTCCTGTAAAATTATACTGCATTCCTAATAAATTAACCCTCGACTCTTCAAAAAAGCCTGGATTTTCCCTTACTTCATTTATGTTTCCAATCAATTTATTGACATTATCTCTAAAAGCAACTAATCTTATGTTATCTGTTCCATCATCTAAATAAAAATTAAATATTGGGGTTTTATTTGGCAGGCTATTTGGATGTTGCTCGCATTTCATTGATTCATTGACTTTTTTCCCGCACTCAGCACAAGCATCATAAAATCTTGGTTCGAAAGCCTGCACAATTGTTCCAGAAATTGTAGCAAACTCCCCGGGATTCAAATCTTTAATTTGTTTTTTTGTAATTTCTCTTATAATCCCTGCTTTGACATTTTCAATTTTTTCTTCAGGATTTAAATCTAAAGAAGCACGATTTCCAAGATGTATCTCCTTAAACCCGTTATTCTCCTTGACATAAGCATTTTTTATCTTAATTACTTTATCTTTCACAATATTTCCATTCTCAATTTCTTTGATATGATTTGTATCCCAAAAAACAACCCTGCAAGTTCCCGTTTCATCCCCAAATAACAAGCTGGCTACCTTTCCTTTTCTGTTGTTTGTATTAAATTCTCGTACTTGATAAATATCCAAAACTTTTCCTACAATATTCAATGAACCAATTCCACCAATTAACTGGTTAATTTTTAATGTTTTCTTTCCAAAATCCTCAAATAATTTAATTCCAAGCTCGTTTGCAACAATATAAGCCGCCCCTTCCCTGCTTATTAAATCACTTAAATCCTTTAACTTGGCTTTAACCTTGACTTCAATATCATTTAAAGAAATATTTTTCTCTTTTTGTATTTTTTCTATAATTTGTTCGTAAGTTAATCCAATCATTTTTAATGCTTGAAATAAAATAAGTATTTAAATCTTTACCTCTTACATAAATACATGAGATTTAAGAAAATTATTCCTTTCTTATTCTTTTTTAATAGCATTTATTCTCAGGATTGGAATTTAACAAACGAAAAATTTATTATTGAACATAAAGGAAAAGAATATTATTCTCAAATAGCAAAAAAAAATAATTTAACTTGCTATTATATATATGAAAAAGATAACCCAAATGAAATAATTGGTGATGATGAAAATGAATATAATGATTACAAGGAAATTGCAATAGCCGCAAACATGTTTTATAATAAGGGAAATATTCTTAGAAGAATTAACAATAATTTGGAAGAGTTTAAGACCACAAATAGATCATATAAAACAGGCATAATCCTAGATGAAACAGCAAGGGAAATAGCAGAGTTTGATGTGAAAATGGCCTTAGCATTAGGAGGAGATTTTTCAATTGTTGATTATGTTGCAGATAAGGTTACAGAAACATTTAAGGGGGTAAAAGAGGCATTTATTGAAGAGATATTTAAAGAAAAATCAGTAGTTAAGGGGGCAGAAAACTTTGCTAAAAATTTAAAGGAAAAAATATTCACTTCAACCGCATTAGAGTCAAAAGATAATATGCATAAATTAAATGAGCTTAAAAATCTTTTATTCAGACCAAAGCCATTATCAACAGAAGAAGCATTGGAAATTGACAGTTTAATTTCAGAATGCTTGGTTAAGGGGAATCAATTAGAAGAATTCCAGATTGCTTATATGAAGAATATCAATGAAATTGGTTATCAATTAGTCAGTATAGGAAGCACTGTTTTGAAAAGCGATGAAAAAGGAAAGTTTCTTTATGAAGTATTAAGAGAATTGGGTGTTAATGGAATTGAGGATATCAAAAGCGATGGATTAAAAAGATCCAAAAGAGGAATGCAAAAAGTAGGCGAGAGAACTTATCTCAGCTTTAATTTATACAAGAAAAATTTTGAGCCTGGAACTCCGGGATCATTAGCTTATGAATTAATCAATCAATTTAGAAGAAAAGAAATTGTTGAGGAAGAGAAAATTAACAATGAACAAAACAATAAAATTAGGAAAGAATTAAACTTGGATTGGCATTCAGGTTATAGCTTAGAAGATAAAAATGATGAGGGATATGGCAATGTAAGCATTTCTGATAATTTAATAAAATTGTATGCAGAAGCAAAAAATACAGATTATACATCAGAGGTCTTTACATTTCTTATCTCAAAGAATGATCTAAAAAATTTAGAGTTTAATAAATTAAATATTAGTTTTAATTTAAGATTAACAAGATACGGCTATACGGCGAATTATTTACTCGGATTATTTCCAATTTATGATTTTGAAAATTATTTTCCACAGAATGGTTCAAGGCCAAATTGGTTAAACAAAGAATTTTGGATTCAATATAAAATGGATACGAGGAATACAATAGATTTAGATGGAAATGTAACTAATCCCGTCTATTATGAGAAAATTGGATGGAATTTGGAAATAAATAAAAGAAATTATCAATTAATAATCAATAACAACATTGAATCTAAGTTTTCAAAGACATTTTATTTGGATGATTTAAAGAAATGGTATATTGGAATTATTTTAACAGATCAAGAAAATAAAAATTCAAGTCGATATGGGAATAGCCCGACAGAAGCAATTATAACGGATTTTAAATATGAAATAGAAAATTAAAATACAGTTTTTAATCCGGTATTATCCAAATCAATATAAAAAACAAAATCTAATTTCTTTTTTTCAAGCTTGTCAGTATAAAGTTTAATTTCTTTTTCAATTGGAACAGTAAATTTGATTACATTTCCATTCTGCTCATGCTTATAATAACCGCTTATACATCCATTAACATCTTTTTTCTCCTTTGTTGAAGAAACACAGTTGTCAATTTCATTTTTTAAGTTGTTTAATTTAATAACATTTAATTTTAATCCCTCATTGACTGCAAAAGGAGAATTATATTCTAATTTAAAATTCTTTTTTTCATTTTTATAGACAAAATTATCTTTTATTATCAAAAAATTATTTTCAATTGAAATATCGTTGTCTTTATATCCATAATTTGATAATTCCTCTTTAAATAAGATAATAAAATTATTTTCTAAACTAGGATTGCAGTTTTCATCATAAAATATCCACTTGCCATTGCATATCTCCTTAACCCCCGAATATTTTGTAAAATTATTTACTGATTTATCCAAAGAATATTTTGTTGCTTGTTTTAAATTTAAGTAATACTTCTCGCCTTCTTCATAAGATTTTAAAATTTCCCCCTGATTCACTCCAATAACAAACAGCTTATCTTCTGAGTCTTGGATTACAATGGTGTAGTATGAATAACCTAATATGAATAAAATAAAAATTACTAGAAATGGCATGAAAATTCCTTTCTTATTCATTTATTATACACCCCTCTGTTAACACGATAGTAGAATTTTTATCTAAATCCGGAAATTTTAATTCCAAAGAAAAAGATTTTGGATAAATTCTATTACTTGTTGTCAAAAGAAAAATATTTCCCCTTGGATTTGGTGTTAAGGTATACTTTCTTATATCAAATTCTGATTCATATTCAAAGAATTTATTATTATTTACTTTTCCTTTTAAATTCCATAGGGGGCATAATTCCTTATTATAAATCTTATTAAAAATATTGCTCGTTTCTTTCTCTAACTCATTATATTCTTCATTGTAATACGAATCTATAATTAAATCATAGATAGTATAATCTTTTTTTATTGGGGTTCTTAAATAATTTATTAAATTTATATTTGCATTCCCATTGTCAATCTGTTTTATTGCATAATCTCTCTTTGTTATTGAATCAATTAAGAATAAAGAAAAAAATAAAAATAAAATTACCATTATAAATATCATTGAAAATACAAAAGTTAATGCTTCTTCCCCTTTTTTCATTTTGTTTTAACCATATGAATATTCAACAATCCCGGCTCTATTATCTCATTTTTGATTAATACATAATAAGTGTAATTTGTGCATGAAAAATGCTTTTTATCGATACAAAAGATATCTTTCTCTGCAATCTTTTCATTTATCTTTATTGTTTTTAGGGTATTATTCATCAAATTTAAAGTAACCCCGATTTTATTACTTTGAAAACATTTTTCTAAATTTTCTTTTTCAAATTTTTTAATATCTACAATTCCAGGATAAATCTTGTTTTCCTTATATGCCATGCAGTTTTCGCTATAGACAAATCTTTGCCTTAAAATGTTCTGGTGTAATTCGTTTATTTCAAAATTTTTTCTAATGGGTATAGTCACAATATAAAAAACAGTTCCCACAACAATTACAATCAAAATTATTCTCGGTATCCATAATAAAAGTTCTTTTGTTGTATCAAATTGTGATTTTTTATTCATTTTCGTAAGATTCAAAAATTAATTTATTATTGTTTCGGGTTATCTTTAAAGTCGCATTGTTGAATCGCAATTCTTCATTCAACTCATCATAATTTTTATCCGTCGTCAAAGGATATATCTTTGGAAATGATTTTGTTAAGTATTTAACCTCAAGATTATTTTTTTTAACTATTAGATTAACATCTCTTAAATAATAAAACTCTAATTGTATATCCCCCGGAGAGCTATAAAGAGTGTCTATTGTTAATCCAATCTCCTTAACCAAATATTCTTCAAAAAAAGATTTTTCAGAAATAGAGTTCTGAAGCATAAAATAAATAATAACTGCTAAAATTAGATAAAATGTCCAAATAAGCTGTTTCTCCAATAATGCATTAGCTTTATGCATAATTCATTAGAACATTTTTAATTTATAATCCTTATGATTTAAGATTTACAGCTACACTTATTTTAATTTGATATAAATATTTTCTATATCTTTTTTTAAGGCAAGATTCTGGACTTTATCATCTTTTAAATAAAGTATAAAATTATTGCAAGAATTATCTGTCTTTATATTGTTATTAAATTGAACGCATATTAATCCTTCTCCCTCGCAATTAACTTCAAGAGGATCATCATCTTCCAAGCTGCATAAACATAAACAGCTTTTTCCTCTGCATATGACTGGGTTTTGTATTCCTTTTTCAAGATTAAAATTGGTGCATTTAACGTCTTCTTGATTAATAATATCCCCCCCAAAACCAATAATAATCTTATTCTTTGTCAATGAAACAGAAGATTCTTTAACTGAATTAACCTCAAGAGTTTTTAAGTCATTAATTAAATGAGAAAAATAAAAAGTATCTAAATTTTCTTCTCCCCTATCTTGATTAAAAAAAAATCCTTTCATCAAATTCAGTAATATAATTACAAAAAAAACAGAAATAATCAACCCGATGATTACCCCAAAGATAGTTGTTTTCATTCCTTTTTTATTCATTTTAGTCCCGGTAGATTATTAACACTAGAGTTTGCATCACTTATCAAATTTCCAAAACTATTAAACAATCCAGAAAGTTGTGCTCTAAAAGCAATTAATAAAATAATAAAAACCAAAATTGCTAATATCATAACAATAATGGTCTGAAAACTTAATTCTACACCTTTATCCATTTTAAATAAAAAAATTAAGATTTAATGCAATCATTTTCAACATCCGCGCAACCAACTCCAATTTGAGAGTCATAACAATGGTATGGAATAATTTTATTTTCAGAATCCACATCAACTTTTCCATCATTATTTGTATCTAACTTCCATGTTGTCTTGCAGTAAGATGAACTAGTCCTTTGAGTATTTGTTGAAAATTGCTGTGCAGTTTGGCATTTAGCAGTGCAACTAGTTACTGCAACATCTTTATCATCGGGTTTTAATCCACTGAATAAATTAGTTAAGCCAGAAAAACCGCTGGTAAAAAAATATCCGACTAAAACCAGTACCAAAAGAAGCAAAATCGCAATTATGATTATGTTAAAAGAAAGTTCAGCTCCTTTTTTATTCATTTTCATTAATATCACCTTATTTCTAATTCATTATTTTATTATATAAACCTTTCTATTAGATTTTTATGATTCGCATTTGTTAATTTTTTGCAAATCAAAATTTTTAGTTATTAAGCATAATTTATTGTTTTTTTTGTATATTCCTGAATCATAATTAAAATAAACATCTCCAATCAAATCAATCCTAGGAAATTCTTCATCAAATTCGATGTTTATTTTACTTTCATCTTTTAATATGCCGTCATAATAGCAATTAATATTTTTTACATCCTCTTTAAGCATTGTAACAAGATTATTGTTTAGAGTATTAATTAATTGTATTTTTTCCGAAGTTATCTCCAGTTTATGTGAATCTTCAAATCCCGATAAAGAAGTTCTGCAGTAACAATTGTCTTTGCCGTATTTTTGGCAATTTTTGATATCATTAATTAAAGCATTAAAACTTGATTTAGCCTCATTATTCAAACTTGAATAATCCGTCTCACTTATATTAATTAAGTTAAAAATATTTAATGCGCTTCTTCCTGCATCCCAGATCAATCTTCCCCCCCCAAGAAGAATGATGATTGTAATTAAAAAGATAAGCAAAATCTTAGTTAGAGTTTTTATATCTCCTTTTTTCATTTTATGAACCAAACCTTACTAATGTTTTTATATCCTCAACCAATGTATATAATTTATCTTTAAACAAGAAAGCTATTGCAATCATAACAATAAGAAAAAGAATAACAATCAAAATTTTTGAAATTTCTTCCCATCCCATCTCTCCTTTTTTAAACATAAAGCTAATTATTTAATACTCTATTTAAAGGTTTAGTTTATTTTTATCAAAAATGAAAAAATATATAAATTAATTTATAATTCTAATCTTATGGAAAAAACCAAGTTTGGTAATATTTTAAAATTATGGGATTTTAAAAGAGAATATGGAATTCTTGGAAATGTCGGGCAATTCGCTTATTTATGGGGAGATTTAGGCTTATTTCTTTACACATTTAATATAAATCACGTCAGAGATAGGATGGATGGTGATATCGCACCGGTTCTTGGAGATGTTTTAAAAATAGGAATTGGTTTGACAATGAAATATTATAAGAGAAAAAAGATTATAGAAAAAGAAAATTTAGAATATAAGTTAAATAATCTTGAAAAAAGATTAGATTCCTTCCAATAAAAATCAAGCATTAAGTAATTTTTCTTCTGGTTGATAATAAATATAATCACAAACATCTTTTAATTCCTCTGTATTCCTAGAAGATATTAAGAATAATGAGGGAACTAAAACACTTGCATCAGATAATACATATGCTGTAGTTCCAATTGCTACAGCTGCAATTCCTCCTTTAATTTTTGGAATTTTTGTATTTACAACTTTAGCGGATCCTGTTCTGACTGCTCCTCTCGCGGCATTGCCGTAAAGTTTATTATTAGATTTTTTTGAAATAATATCAATTCCAGCATTCTCTAATGAACCTTTGCTAAAATCTGGAAGCTTACTAATTTTTCCAGAAGCTCCTCTTTGAAATATAATTTTAGTAAAAACATTGGCCCCTCCTCCTGCAACTTTTCTTACAATATTTCCGAGCCCAAGTTCATCCAGGAAAAACATACCTATTGTTGTTTCAAGCACCCCTTGTCCGATCGTCTGAGCCAATCCAAATGCAGCATCTCCTGCATTATCTGCGGCTCTAACCGGGCTCATTTTATTGACTACAAACATTATAAATAAGGGATAATCTCTATCCAACAAAACTTTTCCATCACCAAAATTTAATTTAGCATGTTCTGCTTTAATAAAAAATTCAGCATAAGTTTCTTTGTGGTTTGGAGGATTGTAATTGCTTAAATATATCTCAAATTCATCCAAATCAAATTCCTTATCTTCTTTAAATGACTCATCTAATTTTATTTCACTACAAACCCTACAATGCCCTTTAGACAAGCCAAAAGAATAATCAGAATAAAAATCAACCTCCCCCCTCCCATATTGATCCCAGCAATCATACATATTTTTTGCCAATTCTTCATAAATTTTTTGATCGCTGTCTTTCCTCTTGATTTTTTCTTCTGTTGTCACACAAGGAGAATTTTCAAAATCTCCGATAGCTTCTTTTAAATAAGTAATACTATTTCTATAAACCCAATTTTTACATGCCGCTTTATTTCCTGAATCATATAAAAAGCCTCCAAAATTAACAAAAACTATCCATAATATGGAAATTATAATTAAAGCATAAATCCATTTGCTTACAGTACCCCAATCTCCCTTTTTATTTAATAACATTTTTTAATACGCCGATTACAGCCAGATAAACTAAAAATATAAATAATAAAATAAAAATTAATATCACAATCGTGCTTAAACCACCTCTTTTTTTCATTGTAATTAAACTAATTTTGCCATAAATAAATCTTTTCTTTTTCATTAAAATTAAATTTATGTAAAAATTTTAATAACTAATCACCAAAATGAGAAGTAATGTTATAAATTTTCCATGAACCCTCTTCTTTCATTAAATCAACCCGATGATATCCTTCAGATTTATGTTTAACCCAAACTATATCTTCCAAATCTTTTTCTCCTTCTCTAGGCATATAACTTTCAATATAAACTCCATCGCTATAATGAGATTTCACAATTGCAAAAAGATATTCATTTAAATTTCTGGATTTTTCTTCTATCCAGTATGATCTAGCTTTTTCAATATTAGAATCTTTAAGGGCATCAAAATATCATTCAACAAAACCTTTAGGAGATTGTGAACAAGAATTTAACAATAAAAAAGTTAAACCAGCAATATTTTTTAAATTTTTTAATTTCTCTTTAAGTTGCATAAAATAATCGATATAAAAAGTATATAAATCTTATTATCTTTTTATGATAATGAAATTTTTAATGATAATAATGAGAATAATACAGTTACGATAAGTGCTACCATCAAATAAATAATTGATGCTTTAAATAAGTTTCTTCCCAAATCAAATTCTTCATTTAATTTATCTGAGCCATTTTCGATTCCATTAGACAACATTGTTAAAACAATTGTAATTTCAACAACATATAATCCAACTATCAATTGAAGATAATAACTTGGAATTATATTTGGAATTTGGAATAATCCTGCTAATCCACTTATTCCCCCGCCAAATCCGGGAGAATTTCCTTGAACTTGCTGGGAAGTCGTTTCTGTTAATTGCTGTGTTAATCTTCCAAGAATAATAACAATCATTGTTGAAATTCCAACGACAATTCCTGAAATTACAGGTGTCAAGAATCCGATTTGGCTTTTCATGCTCGAGATTATCTCGCTTAATAAATCTTTTAATCTCTCATTGACTTGCCTTATTCTATCAATATAAATTGAGATGCTTACCAATGCTTTTGAAACAACTTGTGGTCCTTTCTTTGCACTTTGTAATAAAACCTTCATGCTGCTCTCAATTAAACTGCTTGGATAATACCAAATTGCTCCATTTGATTTATTGAAAATAGCTTCTTTAACGCTCATTCCTAATTTTTGAATATTTACAGATACTTTAGTAAAGAAATCTCCTGTTGGAGTTCCCTCCATATTTTTAGCAACTTCTCCAAAGCCGGCTTCAACAGGAATTCCATCTCCGATTCTATTTCCTAATTGAAACAAAGCTCCCGCAAACTCTAATTCTAATTTTTTTGTTTCATTCCTAATCTTAATTAATTTTTTTGTTCTAATCTTATAATAAATTCCTAAACCAACGGCCAATCCCAAAGGAATAAACAAACTTAATAAAACAGCTCCGATCCCGAATGGGCCGTAACATTTTTTATCTACTTCGCAAGGAAATCCATTTTCAAGTTTATAATCAATTAAGTTTAATCCAGAAATATTCAAATCCTGTAATCCTAATAAATTATATAAAATTGGAATTAAACCAATTAAAATTATAAAAAAACCAACTAAAAAAGAAATCCAAAAAGGGTTCATTTGAATTTCTCTATTTCCAACATTAAAAATAATATTTTTGTATTTTGCTAACTCCGGGTTTTGCTCAATTAAATCAGATTCAGAATAACCCGTTGGCCTTTTAGATAAAATATTCATTCCATATAAATAAACTGCAATCGGTAAAAATAAATTATAAATAAAAAATAAGGAAATTATCTTTGTTGTTCCTGCACCTTGGACTAAACTTCCAAATAAAGGCAATATAACTAAACCAAGTATAGGTAAAATAACCCCAAGCATATGAACCATGGTTATTGGATTTTTTAAGTCTTGGGCATAATGCAGCATTTTTTCATAAGTTCCATTTAAAATAACTTCTAATGATTTCTCCAATAATGTTGTTCTCCTATCCTCGTTCGGTTCTAACAAACTTCCTTGAATTAAATGAAATGATTCAACAAATTCAATATTATATGAACGCCATTTTAATAAATAAGAATCCAAGCTTCTTTTCATATCGGGATATTTTCCAGTTTCAATATCCCAAAAAACATTTCTTAAATCCAATGCAAGAGGATTTCCAATATGGTCCGCAGCAAATTTTACTGCATGTTCTAAGTTAGAAGTATGCCTCATATACATAACAATATATAAAATGCATAAAACCATTTGATTGCTTGCTTTTAATCTCCATTTTGTTGCCATATAATTTGGAATATTTGTCAACGGTTTTATTGCTATAACAGAAATTAAAATCAAAACCATCGGTAAAACCAAGGCATTTCCTAAATCATTTGTAATTAAATATAATATTCCCCCTAATAATAAACTAATCATAACCAAAGAAAATGAAACAAACGATGCAAATCCAGATGCTTGTTCTGGAGAAATCTCTAAGTGAATTGAGTCAATTGAATCTTGTAAAGTTTTTCTATCCTCATCTTTTAATTTTACCTTAAGTGCGTTTCCTAATGATTTGCATAATCTTTCATAATTTCCAGCAACAGCACTTAATGCTTCTTCTCTAAATATCTGATATTCCCTAGAAAAACCCTCGCTAGGTTGATAATCCCCTATTGATTCAATATTATTTTGAATCTTGCCTTTATATTTTTCTAAAATTTTCTGAATATCCTGATCCATGATTCCTCTTTTTTTATAATTGCTTCTGTTTTATGACTCTTTTAATCCAGTCATCCCATTGAAAAAATACCCTATTGCTGTCTGCAAAACCAACTTCCTCTTTAACCTCATCTATTATTTGATGAAACATATCGTTGCTTCTTACTGTAAACTGTGATTCTAACAGCCAATCAAAATTTGTCTTTAATGCATACTTGACAATTGTTTCTTTTATTCTTGCTCTCAATAAAATATTATCCCAAACAGCATCCCAATTACCGACATATTCCCTTATATTTCCTGCAATTGATTTTAATACTTCTGAATCTCCATTGATTAAATCTTGGCTTGGCTTTAATGTATCTTCTTTTGTATCATAAGTCATTAAATCCCCGAATCCATTCTCTTGCAGAGGATCATCTTCCCAATGCTTTCTTACTTCTGTAATGCTTAACATTCTCCTCCATTTATGCAATCCGTCCGCACTTCTAACGGGATTGCTTACGACAATAACATCAGTTGCTTTAAAACTTGTTTTTGGAACTTTTAAATCATTTACAACTCTGTCATAAACTCCATAAGGATCTGCACCATGAATTGTTCCAGAAACAACATTAGCTAATGCTCCAATTCTCATTGCCTCATACAATGCCTGTGCTTCAATTGACCTTATTTCTCCGACGATTAAACAAGAATCTCCGAGTCTCAAGCTTGTTCTTATCCCTTCATCCGCTCCTAATTCAGACCCCCCGTGAGTTAATGCGCTTCTAACTTTCATTGCCTGGATATTATATCCAAGTTTTCTTAAAGAATCAACTGGAAGCTCTAAAGTGTCCTCAACACTTAAGATTCTATACTTTCTCATTATCTCAACTAAAGTGCTTCCCAATAAACTTGTTTTTCCGCTTCCCCTTGTTCCTGCAAATAAAATTGCTCTAGAACCATCAACTAAAAAACTTAATAATCCTGCTGCTAAAGGATTCATCATTCTATTCTTGACAAATAAAGGATATGTCCAAGGATCATCTCTATGCCTTCTTAATGCAAATGCTAAACCATGCGGATTTAATGGTCTTGAAATAATAGATACCCTTGCTCTTGCATCTTTTAGAGCAAGTTCTGTATCAAGAATTGGATTAGCTTCATCTAAAGGTCTCCCGCTAATTAATCTAAATTTAGAAGCCCAGCTTTCTCCATCTTCTAAACTCGGGAGAATATTTGTGACACATTCATTATAATCTTGATGATTTAAAAAAATAGGGGTTTCTCCTATCGGACCATTTATCATTATATCTTGAATTTTTTCATCTTTTAACAAAACTTCAATTAATCCAAAACCGACAGTATACCTTACTAAAATATTTGCCAAATCCTCGCTTTCCTTTAAACTCAATGCTAAACCCTTATGCTGTGCTAATTCCTGCAGTAAGTCTCTTCCGATATTAAAAAAGATTTGTCTCATTTTTTCAGGATCTGTAAATTCTTCTTTAGCGGGTTTATGTTCAATTAATGCTAATCTTGCTAAATCAAGCAATTCATATTTATCTTCATCAATTTTAAATTCAGGAGGGCTTAAATGATATAAAACTTTGATATCCCCGGGAAGTTTGAATAATGTAACTTCAGTATCCTTATCCAGTTTGTATAAATCAAGTTCTTCTGCGTCTAAGGGAGGCTCTGCCATTAATCTCGTAAACATAAAATCCGGAGTTATTTCTGCCCTAAAGAATAATCGATAAACTTCCCTGGTTTCTCCAATTTTGTAACCAACCAAATATTGTTTAGATAAAGAAATTAATTTTGTTTCTTCTAATAATCTCCTTATATTATTTAATAAATCCAAATAACTTGTCCTGACTTGTGTTTCCTCTAGATTAACTGCTTTTTGTGTCTTTATTTTTTCTTCTCTTATCAATCTTATTACTTCAACATAAGCGCCAAGGGGGTCTTGTCTTAATAAATTAATAACAATATTTTGTAATATTGTTCTCCAGCCCTCATATAATCTTTCAAATTCTAATCCTCGATTAATTAATCCTAAAGTTAAAAGATTTTTTTGCTTGACAAAATAATTGTAAACATTTGCTATTTCAATCAGCATTTGTGTCTGGTCATAATTATAAATATAATTTCTCCTCTGTGTAAAAATTATTCTTGTGATATTAACATTCTCTATTAATAAATCGATTACCCTGGCCATGATTAATGGGTCATTTTCTATGCTGGGAGAATGATTCCATGTAGAAGCATTTATTTTAAGAAGATTATCTTGCCCTTCTTTTAAAACCTCATATAATCTCTCTTTTTTTGGAAAAGCCATATAAAAAAACAATATTTAGAGATATAAAAAGTTATTCTTTCGAAACATTTTTATAGATACATAATTATTATAATAGAGGTGATATGGAAACAATTGAACAAATAAGTGCAGAAGAAAGGGTTAGGGTTTTAGAATCAAAGTATAGTTTAATGAGAGATCGAATTTTCTTAATAAACCAGAACATGCTGCAAGAATATAGAAAGTTAAATAAAGATATGAAATTGATAGATGATGAGATAAAAAGTTTAAAAAAAGATTTAAATGAAATAAAAAATGTCTTAAGAAATATGGTAAATGAAATGCAGACTTTTGCAAGAAAAGAAAATGTCAAGGTTATTGAGAAATATATGAATTTTTGGAATCCATTGAATTTTGTTACTGAAAATGATGTAATTGAAATTATAAAACGAGGTGAGAAAGATAGTGCTAAAGAAACCCCCGACAGATAAAGTTAGAGAAATGAAAAAATCCGGAATGATAGATGAAGATATTGTAAATTCATTAAAAAATGATTTTTCAAACATGGAGGTAGATGATGCTATGAATCAAGATACTCAAAATGATAATATTTTAGATGAGTTAGACCAATTTGCTCCAACAAATGCACCTGAAAATTTAATGGAGGAAACACCTTCTCCAGAATCCGATGAAGATGTTTCAAGTTTTCCATCCCAAAATCAAAGTCAAGTTTATAGCCAGCCAACGCAGGAATTTAGCTCAAGTCAGATTCAGGAAATTGCAGAATCAATTGTAGAGGAAAAATGGGAAGAATTTATTTCAAGAACAGGAGACATAAATTTATGGAAAGAAACAATCAACAATGATATTGAATCAATTAAGCAAGAAGTTCTGAGGATACAGGATCGTTTTAACAATCTGCAGAATATATTGGTTGGAAAAGTAACGGATTATAATAAGAGTGTATTAGAATTAAATTCTGAAATGAAGGCTTTAGAGAAAGTTATGGAAAAGATAATAGAGCCATTAACAACAAATGTTAAAGAATTAGGAAAAATAACCCAAGATTTAAAAAAGAAAAAAATTACTTAGCTTCAATTGATTTTGAAATATTTTTAACTGCAAATGATACAATTATTAATAAGAATAGAGCTCCCAATACTCGCGGATGAACTAAAATTTGGGTGATGCTTGCTTTTGTTGGATCTGTAATTGAACCTCCTTCTGAAGAAAAGAAATCACTGAAAACAGTTCCAATTGCTGCAATCAATAAAATAATTACTACAACTAAAACAGTCCAATAAACTGTTGGTTGAGAAACTGCATTTCTAATAGACTCTTCTTTTACCCCCATAAACATGAATAAGGATAATACAAATAAAGCAATAATTACCAAAACAACAAACCAAGGAGTTACAAAATTAACAAATTCAAGAATTCCTTTTGAAAACAAAAATAATAATGCAATACATAATGCTGCAATGAATTTAATGCTATTGTTTTTTCCCATCAACTCAAATTTATCAAGAACAGCATACATAATCACAAAAATAAATAAGAAAGAAAACACGGGGAGGAAAAATTCCAAAAATCCCAATGAATCTAAAATACTGGCCATTTTTTAAAGTCACTTCCCTTTTCCAAACATTTTGTCGATAGCATTTCCTAACTTTTCAAATGAATCTCCTCCACCTTTATTTTTTGGTTTTCCAACAACAGCCCATATTATTATTCCGATTATAACCAAGAAAATAACTGTTGATGAATTTCCATAAAACCAAGATTCAAGCCATGAAGGTCCGACAAAATCTAATCCTGTATACGAAGTTAATGCCCAATAAATTATGAACAATGAAACAATTGCGGTTAATCCCAATAACACCCCTGAAAAACCAGAAGATACATTAGCTCCAAATACACCCAATAAAATTAAAAACATAATCGCAACTACAATAAATAAAGATACTTTGGGCAGAAATAAATTTAACTTACTAACAATTTCAAATTGATTTATAATTAATAACCCAAGAATAATTGCAACAACTGCATTAATTCTGCTTTTTGGTTCTTTATCTTTATCTTCCCCAAATATTTTTGTTTTTTCTAGAATTGCAAATACAATTGTAAATATTAATAAAAAAGGCAATGCAATTTCATATAATCCCGAACTTTGTAATTGATATAATATATCTTGAGCCGCCATCTAAGAACCCTCCTTTTTTTCTTTTGATTTAGTAATCCAATATAATACCCAAACCATTACCCCTAAAAAAACAATTGCTGAAAAAGCAGCACCTGTCCATTCAGTTATTATTAAATATAAAACAACCTCTAGCCACGAATTTCCATCTTTGGTATAAATTGAATTTAAAAAAATTGCAATAACTGCAACAAACATTATTATCATAAACCATTTGTACCATTTGTCATGTTTTTCTGAAAAATTAAGCTCTCCTGTTTTCATAAATACACCGATCATTATCAAGAAACTTACAGAAATAACGACCAATAAAACAACATTTGGCAGACTTTCATTTATTGTTCTAACAACATTTGCAGTAGCAACAACTAATAATCCGACAACAAAAGCCACCATTGAATTTAGATTTTTATTCGGAATTTCTTCTCCTTTTACTTTTACCACTCCAAGAATTCTTGTTTTTTCAAGTATAGCAAATACAATTGTAAAAACTAATAAGAAAGGGAGAACAACATCAAATAACCCAAAGTCCCTAAAAAACTCAATTGCTTTTCCTAGTGGAGAAACCATAATCTTACTATAAATTAAAGTGTATTTAAAACTTACTCTTCTTCAGATTCTTCTTCGGGTGCTGAGCTTGGAATTGCTGATTTGCTGATTACAAAAACATCTCCAATTGCCCTCACTAATTGGTGTGGTACAATAACTCCTTTTGCACCGCCTAAAACCTTGGTTAAATAAGAGTTTTTTGTAGCTTTAACTCTCCACCCCATAACCCGGTTAGAAGAGACTACAGCTTCCTCGATATCACCAAAATAATAACCATCATCAGTGAATACCCTCATATCATAATTTTGAGTAATTTTTCTTGTTTTTAATGCCATTTTATTTCCTCCTTTATAACACATATCCTTTTAAATATTTAAATCTTTCTCTTCATGAGAGTATGAAAAATTATAAAAATTTAACTATAATTGGAAGCTCGCATATAGCAAAGGAGAGCATTTTGCAAGTTAAAGAGTTTATTTTAGATGAAAAACCAGATATAATTGCATTGGAATTAGATTATAAAAGAATGCTTTCATTGTTTAATAAAAGAAAATTAAGCTTAAAAGATATAAAAGAAATAGGAATTAAGGCATTTTTATTTAATTTAATCGGGGCATACATTGAGAAAAAATTAGGAAAAATAGTTGATGTTACTCCCGGAAGTGAGATGAAAACAGCAATTAACTTAGCTAAAAAAAATAACATAAAGATTTTTTTAATTGATCAAGATATCCAAATTACCTTAAAAAAATTAGCAAAAATAAGCCTAAAAGAAAAATTCAAAATAATCAAGGACATTTTAAAAGGATTAATTTTTAGAAAGAATGAGATTGAGCCTTTTGATTTGACTAAAGTTCCAAAAGAAGAATTAATACTTAAATTATTGAAAAAAGTAAAAGAAAGGTATCCTGAAATTTACAAGATATTAATTATTGAAAGAAATGAGTACATGGGAAAAGCTTTAAATAAGATAATTCATGACTATGATGATAAAAAAATATTAGCTGTAATTGGTGCGGGTCATGAAAAAGGAGTCTTTGATATCTTACAAGGAATTTAAATCAATAATTATAATTTCATTAATTTTGGCTTTAATTTTTGGGTTTAATGACAATAAGCCGAGTTTTATTTTTAAAGATTGGTTTAAAAATTTATTTTATATTTTTATTTTATCATTAATAATAGTTCTAGTTAATAGCATAGGATATAAATTAATGGCTCGTTATTTAGATGCTAATATTGAAATAAAAATCTGGAACTCTCAATTTTTTAGTGAAAAATTTAATTTTTTTAAAGTGCATAAATATCTTTTCACTCCCGTTTTAGCAGTTTTAACAACATTATTCTCCAATGGAAAATTATTTTTTACTGCATTAAGCACATTTGAAATTAAAAATTACAGTGTATATGGAAGAAGATTTCCAAAATTAACTTATTTCAATTTGGGGTTAATAACAATAGGTGGATTATTCTTTAATTTTATTTTGATGTTATTCTTTAAGATGTTATTGATAAATAAGGGAGTTTTAATAAGTGCCTGGTTTATACTATGGAATTTACTGCCATTTTCTGAATTGCCTGGAGCGAGAATATTTTTAGCATCAAAAACAATGTATTTTTTCAGCTTGATTTTCTTTGCAGCAAATATATTATTAATTCAATCCATGCCAATTTTAACTGCAATAATTGTTTCTTTATTCTTTAGTATTGTTCTTGCAGTTGTTTATTTTTATTTTATGGAATATTTAAAAAGTTAAATTTAAATATAAGAGATGTTTCTCATTTATATGGATTTAAATCCGCATCACTCTGATTTAAAAAGTTTAAAGAAAGATATAAAGACAATTATAGAAAATTATTGGGATCAACTTAAAAAATATAATCAAAATTGGGAAAAAGAAATTGATTTAAGATGGAGAAAATCAAAAGAAATAAATGATGATCGTTCAAGTGTAGTTTCAGATTATGAAGGAAAAAAGTTTAATGAAGATTTCAAAAAAATACAAGAAAAAATGATTTCAGATGTATATGAGACTATTGAAAAATATAAAGCAAAATATAAGTTATAAACAAAACTATTTAAATTTAATACTTCTAATAATTTTATGTTTAATTTAATTAATTTTAATCCAAGAGAATACCAATCAAGCATTCTAGAAACATGCAAAAACAACAATACATTAGTTGTTCTCCCAACAGGAACTGGAAAAACAGCAATTGCATTATTATTGGGAATTGAAAGGTTAAACAAATTCCAGGATTCTAAAATTTTATTATTAAGCCCGACAAAGCCTTTATGCCAGCAGCATTTTAATACGTTTAAGAAGCATACAGATATAAATGAATTATTATTGCTAACTGGGTTGATTAATGCTGAAAAGAGAAAAGAGATATGGCAAAATTCAAAAGTTATAATAGCGACCCCCCAAACTATTCAAAAGGATTTAGAAAATAAAAGAATTAATTTAGATAATTTTTCTTTAATTGTTATAGATGAAGCACATAGATCAAGAGAGAATTTTGCAAATACCCACGTAGCAAGATATTATTTTGAACAAGCATTAAATCCGAGATTAATTGCCTTAACAGCCTCTCCAGGAGGAACTTTAGAAAAAATAAAAGAGATAATGAAAAACTTAAGTTTGGAAGCTGTAGAAATAAGAACAGAAATGGATAAAGATGTTCTTCCTTATGTGCAAAAAAAAGAAGTTGAATGGATAAATGTTGAGCTGCAAAAAGAATTGCTGAATCTTCATAGTTTAATAAAAAAAGTTTATCTTGAAAGAGCTAAAGAATTAAGAAATCTCGGAATAACAAAACCAGTAAACTTGATAAGCAAAAAAGATTTGCTTAATCTGCAGTTTCAGCTAAGAAAAACAATTTATGAAAACAAATCAAGTTTTTATGGTTTAAGCTTAGTTGCTCAGTTAATGAAAATAGATTACGCCTTAGAACTATTAGAAATACAAAGCTTGTCTTCTTTGGATAAATATTTTGAAAAATTAAAAAATGATGAGAGCAAAGCAGCAAAAAATTTATTAAAACTAAAAGATATTAATGAAATAATAAACCTTACGAAGAACTTAATTAATAATAAAGTAGAACACCCAAAATTTGCCAAATTGCTTGAAATTGTAAATGAAGAAATTAACTTGAATAAAAATGTTAAGATAATAATATTTGCAAATTACCGAGACACGGTTGATAATATATTAAATTTATTAAAATCGAATAATGTTAAAGTTGTAAAATTAATAGGACAAAAATCAGGATTAACACAAAAACAGCAAATAATGACGGTTAAAACATTTGAAGAAAGTAATGATAATATTCTTATTTGCACATCGATAGGGGAAGAAGGTTTAGATATAAAGGGAGTAAATCTAGCAATATTTTATGAAGCTGTTCCAAGTGAGATAAGAAAAATTCAGAGAGCAGGAAGAGTTGCAAGATTGCAGACGGGAAAAATAATATTCCTAATAACAAAAAATACGAGGGATGAAGCTTATTTTTGGAGCGGATATCAAAAAGAGAAAAAGATGAAAAAAACACTTTACAGCCTAAAAGAAAGAAATATTAACGATTTCCTAAAAGAAGAATAAAACATAGCTTTTTAAACCCAGATTTCTAAGGAAAACTTAGTATACCAAAGAGTATAACTAAAGGAGAATAAGAAAATGGGTTTTAATGAACACAGAAGAAGTTTTGGTGGACCAAGAGAAATGCATAAGGCAACTTGTGCAGATTGTGGACAAGAATGTGAAGTTCCATTCCAGCCAAAAGAAGGCAAGCCTGTTTATTGCAGAGATTGCTACCAAAAACACAAGAAATATTAAACTAAGTTTATAATTAAAAGAATTTCTTTTTTTATTATTTTGAATAAGTATTTATATAAATAGTTTTAACTAGATTTATGGTAAAAATAATAGTTGATTATAGAGAAGATAAAAATATTGTAAAAGAACTTTATAAACATGATATAGATGTTGAGATAAAGTCCTTAATATCGGCTGATTTTGTGATGCAGATAAAAGATATCGAAGGAAATGTAAAAGATTTAGCTATTGAAAGAAAAACCACCAATGATTTCTTGAATTCTATAATTGACAAGAGAATTTTAACGCAATTAATCGCTTTAAAAGAAAATTTCCCTTTGCAGTTGTTAATCTTAGAAGGAGAAGAAAATATATATGCAATAAGAAACTTTCATCCGAACTCAATAAGAGGAATGTTATCAAGCATAGCAATTGATTACCAAATTCCAATAATTTATACAAAAAATTATCGCGATACGGCAGCTTATTTGGCTTTAATAGCAAAAAGATTAGAAAAACCAAGAAAGAATATAAGCTTAGTTAGTAAAAGAAAGCCATTAACATTAAAAGAACAGCAAGAGTATATTATTGAAAGTTTACCTGGAATCGGAAATAATTTGGCAAAAGCATTATTGGAAAAGTTTAAATCTGTCAAGAATATAATAAATGCAAAAGAAGAAAAACTGCAGAAAGTTGACAAAATCGGAGAAAAGAAGAGTAAAATGATAAAAGAAGTTATTGAATCAGAATATTAAAATTATAATTCCAAAGATAATCAAAGCATAACCCGAAAATATTGGTGTAAAATAATCTAATATTTTTCCAATTCTAATCAAGATTATTCCAATTAGATAAGCCAAAAATATAAAAGGAAGTTCTAAAACCCCGATAGTGAAAGGAGTTGCCATAAAATAATAAATGACTAAATCAACTTAAATCTTTCTAAAATATAATATTTGGCCCCGTCTTTGCTTAACTCGCTTTTTATTAAATAAAATTCATTTATCTCGAATTTTTTTTCATCGATTTTAATATTCAAATTATTAAACTTATTTTTTATTAGCTTAACCCTGGCCAAGGTTATATGGATCTTAAATTCTTGGTCATTATGGAATAAGTCTAATAATTCAGAATCAATCTTTTTTGATAATTCAATTGCTTTGTCCATTGGATTTAAGCCAACCCATATAACTTTAATATAATCATAATTGGGAAAAACACCAATTTTATCTAAATTAACTTTAAATTTTTTGAATTTTATCTTATTCAATCTTTCCTTAATAATATTTAATTTGTCTTCATCAACTTCTCCAAGAAATTTTAAAGTAAGATGAATTCTAGATTTAGCTTCCCATTTTATTTTTCCATCAATATTTTTTCTTAAAACATCTTGAACTTCATATAAATAATTTTTAATATCTTCGGGCAAAAAAACACCTATAAAGAGTCTCATTTTAGTTAAAAACTGGCTTAAAAGAAAAATTTAATCCTTTTATTTTCTTTTTCTCAATTAAAGTAATGTAAAGAATTGTATAATAAGTCTGATTAATGTAAACTGAAAATATAATTAATAATGAAATCAATATTAAAAATATAATTAATCCGGCAAAAAATCCAAAGCTAATGCCAAATAATAATGAAATAATTAAAAAAATAATAAATACAATGGTTGTTAACGGCCTTATTCCTATTTCATAAGTTGCTATTTCCGGAATAACTTTTAAGCTGCCTTTTAATTGCTGTACTGCTTCTTTAAAACTCCTATCTGTAATTATCATCGCAGGAAGAACTAATTTTCCAGCCAATCCAGAGATATAACCAATTGTATTTCCGGCCATTTCCCCTAAAGTTCCTTTCTCTCTTAATTTTGAAGCAATTAAATTAATTAATAAAGAAACAAAAACAAAGAACAATATATCCTTGAAATTCGCAAATGCTCTCTTAAATCCAGATGAAATAGTTGTATCTTTTCCTAATAAAACTTCATAAATCATCCAAGCCTGTGCTGATGCAAAAAATGTTGTGAAAAAATAAAGTAAAAACATAAATACAATTAAAAAAAGATAATTATCTGGGGAAATTGTCTTTGAAAAATTTAAATCCCCGTTGTTTAATATCAAATCAATCAATATTGGAACTAAAATTAAAATAATTGGAATGATAATAAAAACTAAAAGCATCAAAATAGGAATTGCAATTAAACTTTTGTCTTTCTTTAATAAACTAAAACTTAATTTAAATATGCTCCATGCATTTTCCAATCTATCAAAAAATCCCATGATAATGAAATCTTAATTTATTTTAAAAATCTTTCTACTTTTTATTTAAGTAAAAATTTATGGCAAATATCAGAAATATTACCAAAAAAAGAAAAACTATAACCCCGAACCAACCAATTCCTTGAGTCCAGTAGCTTCCCGATCTACCATAATCTACAGAAAATAATTTATTAAAATTTAAAATAATAAAAATAACAAAAAACAATAAAAATATTAAAAAGATATTTATTTTTTTCATATTATCTCCTTGATTATTTTAGCAGCTGTCTTACAGGTGATAAGGTTAATATCTTTGTCTGGATTAACTTCAACTAAATCATATTTTCTTATATTCTTTAATAAGCTTATTCTTTGTATTAAATAAATTAATTCTCTTGTGCTTAATCCTCCAGGTTCTAAATAGCCTGTTCCAGGAGCAAAAGCCGGATCTAAAACATCTATATCAATAGAAATATATAAATCTGAAAAATTTCTTGTATATTCCATGATTGAATCACAAACATTTTCAAGGTTGTTAAACAAGATTCTTGAAGTAAAACATTTAATCTTATAATCTTTTATGATTCCGACTTCCTTTAAATCTGGATTTCTTATTCCCGCCAAAATTATATTTTCTGGCTTGATTAATTTTTCTTTAATTAGAAACAACAACCAATCTCCATGGCTTGGTTTTGAGAATTGTTCATATAAATCAGGATGAGAATCAAATATTATCATTCCAGGATTTGATTTATTTTTAAAAAACTTTTTGTAAATATGGTATGTGATTGAATGATCCCCCCCTAGAAATAGATCTCCATCATCAAGATTATTCAAATCAGAATTTATAGCTACAAATTTGTTATCCTCAAAATTTTCATTGCTCCAAACATTATTCAATTGTTTTATGATTTCATCAGGAGCTTTTTCACATCCTTTATTTATTTCTGTTTCATTATATTGAATTTTAATTATTTTCATAAAAAGATTAAAAAAAGTAATTTTATAAAACTTTATTTTTTAAATTTTTTTCTTATTGGGGTTAATATCTTTATCAAATAATTGGCACATGAATTTTTTAAATCCAAAGGGTGTAATTTTTTTAATGAAAATGTTTTTTCTAAATCAAGGTATGAATCGAATTCAAGATTTCCTCCGAATTTTTTTGATCTTTCAACTATAATTTTATCATTTCTTGGAAAAATAATTAATCTCATTATTTGTAATATGGAGTTATCTTCAATTAAACCTTCAGGGCAGTATGCCTCGGTAATTTTCTTTTTTATAACCTCATCAGAATCATTTATTGAAATCATACTTTCAGGAATAGATGAACTCATTTTCCCCGGACCTTTTAAGCTTGAAATTAAAGGGGTATGAACAAAACCAGGAACCTTATAATTAATCAATGGAAATACTTCAATTCCTAAGGCGTGAATCTTTCTCTGCTCTAATCCTGCTTGAACCAAATCAATTTTTAAATGTTTTATATCAACAATCTGCATTAAAGGATAAATGACTTGAGAAACCTTTGCATTTTCAAAATCTCTGGCAACTTCCTGCATGCTTCTTAATGCTCTATTCATTGTTGTATTTAATGCCAAAGTTAAAACATCATCGATGTAATCAAGATTTCTTTGAAATTTGCTTCCTAAAACAAATTCTGCATCCAATCCTGCTGCTTTAAACCCATTCTCCCAAATTTTGCATTGTGTGTGGATAAAATCCCAATCTCCTTTTCGATTAAGCCAGGTATGCCAGTCTGCTAGTAAAACCTTAACATGAAATCCGGCTTTTTGCAAGTCTACTAATTTAGTTATTGTTACTAAATGACCTAAATGTATCGGGCCAGAAGGTTCATACCCGCAGTAAGTAACTGGATTTTTTAATTTTATAATCTCTTTTAACTTATCTTCCCCTAAAATTTCATGAGAATTTCTTTTTATTAACTCTAATTTTTTATTAACATCCATAATAAAAAAGTTATTTAAATCTTTATAAATCTAATTATTTATGCAAGAAAAAACATTATTGAAGATTTCTTTGATAACCTCATTAATCGGAATATTAATTTTATTATTGATTCTAGACAAGATTGATGTTTCAGATTCTAATATTAATCTAATAAATAAAACATCTTTAGATGAACAAGTTAAAATAAAAGGAGAAATAACAAGAATTACAGAAACCCCGGGATTATATATTTTAAACATTAAAGATAATACTGGAAATATTGATATAATAATATTCAAGGAAGATAAAATAGATTTAGAAAAAGGAAGCATAATTCAAGTTGAGGGGCAAGTAACAGAATATCAAAGCAAAATTGAAATCATAGCAAAAAAGATTATAATTTTATAAAAAATCACCTCTTTTTTAGCATATCACCATTAATTAACAAATAGAAAATATTTATATAGATTTCTAAATAATCAAAAAGATGCATAAATTACCTGATTTAGAATATGAGTATAATTCTTTAGAACCATATATAGATGAAAAAACAATGAGGATTCATCACACAAAACATCATCAAACATATGTGGATAAATTAAATGCTGCTTTAGAAAAACATCCTGAATTACAAAATATAAAAGTAGAAGAGTTAATTAAAGATTTAAGTAAAATTCCAGAAGATATTAGGACAATTGTAAAAAATCATGGAGGAGGTCATTTAAATCATTCTTTTTTCTGGCCATTGTTAAAAAAAGATATTAAAATTAGCAATGAATTTTTAAAAATTATTGAAAAAGATTTCGGAAGTTTTGATAAATTTAAAGAAGAGTTTAGTAAAAGTGCAAATAGTTTATTTGGAAGTGGTTGGTGCTGGATAGTTATAAACAATAATAAATTAGAAATTATGAATACATCAAACCAGGATAATCCGATCAGTCAAGGAAAAATTCCAATATTAGGAATTGATTTGTGGGAACATGGCTATTACATTTTATACAATTGGAAGAGAGCAGATTATATTGAAGCATTTTATAATGTAATTAATTGGGAACAAGTGGAAGAAAACTATAATAATGCAATAAAATAATTTTATATATTTATTTAATGTTTTAAAATTAAATGTTAATTGAAATATTATTGGCAATATTAATTGGTTGCTTTTTAGGAATATTTACCGGGATTTGCCCTGGAATTCATATTAACTTAGTTAGCATTATTATTTTATCTTTATCATCATTTTTATCACAATATATTTCGTTATTAACTTTAGTCATAATAATTATATCTATGTCTGTAACTCATACATTTCTAGATTCAATTCCAAGTATTTTTTTAGGAGCCCCAGATTCGGGATTAGAATTAAGTGTTCTGCCGGGACATAAATTATTATTAGAAGGAAGAGGTTATGAAGCAGTGGTATTAACAGCAATTGGAAGTTTATTTGCAGTAATAATGATGGTCGCTTTTACCCCATTAGGATTACCCTTCATAAAATTTATTTATCCATTAATCCAAAAATTTATTCCATATATTTTAATTTTCTTCTCAATCTTATTAATTTACAAAGAAAGAAAATCTAAGATATTAGCATTAATCGTTTATTTAATCGCAGGAATTTTAGGAATAATAACATTAAACCTGCAATTATCACAGCCATTATTTCCTTTATTATCTGGATTGTTTGGAATAAGTATTTTATTAACAAGCATATTTCAAAATACTAAAATTCCAGAACAAAAATTTACAGAGGTTAAATTAAAGAATAAAGAAATTTTTACTTCTATGAATTCTGGATTTGTTGCAAGTTTTCTTACAGGATTGCTGCCTGGATTGGGGGCAAGCCAAGCAGCGATTGTTGCAACTTCAACTCAAAAGAAAATAACCCCTGAAAAATTTTTAATTATTGTTGGAGGGATAAATACATTTGTTATGATTGTTTCATTTTTGGCATTATATTCAATAGATAAAGCAAGAAATGGTTCTGTTGTTGTAATCTCAAAAATATTACAAAGTTTCACCTTAAATCATTTAATCCTATTCTTAAGCATATCATTAATTTCTGCAGGAATTGCTACTTTTTTAACACTAAGGTTTGCAAAAATATTTTCAAAAATAATGGCGAGGGTAAATTACAAAAAATTATGTTTGTTTGTAATATTTTTAATTGTTATTTTGGTAACTATATTAACAAATTGGACTGGCTTGATTGTTTTAATAGTTTCAACTTCTGTCGGGTTAATTCCGAATTTAGCAGGCATAGGAAAAAACCATTTAATGGGGTGCTTGATTCTTCCCGTGATTTTATTTTTCTTGCTATGACATATTTTGTTTTATTGTTACCATTTTAGTTATAAAAGAAATATTAAAACTAAAACAAAAATCAGCAATAAAAAAACAAGAATTTCTCCATAATGAATTAATTTTTTTCTTTTTAATAAAAAACATTCTTTGCATACTGATTTGATATTTAAAGGAATAAATTTAATTTCATTGCAACTTAAACATCTTCTCTTTACAGGATGAGAAACTTCAAATCCTAAAACCATTTTTTTAATCCCTCCTGCCTTTCCGGGTCTTTTCCAAACATACTTTCAATTCTCAACTTTGTTAATTCCAAACTCTGCCTTAAATATGAGGGTAGATTAAACTTTTCAGCTAAATCCAAAGCAGGCTGTAAATATTTAACAATAAACCCTTCTGCAACTGTAAAAACAATTCTTCCGTGACATTTAGAACAAATTCCAATCAAAGGTGGTCTTCTATATTTTTCATTGCAGTTAACACATCTAAATTCTTGTGTACTGAATTTTCTTAAGTTTCCCCTGATATCACGAATAAAATGCCTTTCAATAACTAATCTTGCGACATCTTCCTCATCCACAGCACGGATTAATTCAGCCAACTCAATTTGCCCTAAAACTTTTTCCTGCATGCTTGGAAGATATTTATAAGCAGAACATCTAATCCCTGTATTAAAATCAGAAACATCATGGGTAAATCCAAAACCATAATATTCTCTATCTTTTCCCAAATGATCCCTTAATTGTTCTACCTTAACCTCCCATGGCCATTTATACTCTTGAGCTGCCTGATAAAATTCTAGAGGATATCTTGAGCAGACATCTAAATCAAAAACCATATCATCTACCTCGCTCGGGGTTAATAAAGAAGTTATAACCAATGGTGCATCTTGTGTTGCCCCCCTATGTGCAGGCAAGTATTTTTTTGAGAAATTAATCAGGCAATCCAATAATAACATTATGGCATTCTCATCTCCTTCACATCTTGTGTTTAATATCTGCTCCCCCCATAAAATATTTTTATCCTCTTGATTTTTCCATTCTATCTCAACACAGTAAGAATGTTTTTTGTCATCAATAATATCAACTTTTTTAACGTAATCTACAAAATAATCGCTTGCAGATTGGATTAACATCTGCTTTCCATTGTAATTAATGTATCTTTTCTCGCTGTCTTTAATCAAGTTCAATTTTTCTGATTTTATAGAATTATTCAACCTTAATATTGATTTAAGCTTGGTTGCGTCTAATCCTGAAAAAATAAGATGATTTAAAACATGTTTTTTAGGTTCTTTGTTTAATTTATTATAAATCTCTATAACTTTTTTTCCAGGCATTCTCTCTTTTGTCCTGTGATATCTTGCAATAATTCCAAAACGAGAGCACAATAAAGCTACATCATCTAACAAAGATCTGTTAACAGAATAAAACACAATAAAATTCCTTTCATTTATTATTGATCCGTCTCCGTCCAAATAACTGGAGATATAATCGGCGATATAATCCTTCGGCATGGTAAATATAAAATTTGGAACTCTTTTATTATATGCATTGCTTCCTGTTTTAAAACATTTAACGAATAATAAATAAATAAGTTTGCTGCATATTGTAATTTTCGAATTATTTTCTCCTAAACTTGCTTTAACATCAAAAACATCTTTTATATTATCAATTAAATTATCCTGAAGCTCTTTTCTTAAAATTCTAAAACTAATCTGGCTTACAAATTTATTTTCTCTTGAATAACCTTCTGCGCTATATGTTCCAAGGATGTTTAATAATCCCTTGCTTATATTGAAGAAAACAGGCAGTTTATGCTCGCTTCTGTATTTTAAATAAGAATTTTTTGGGAGCATATCATAATTAATCAAATTTTCTTTTAATAATTCTTCAAATTCAAGCAAATTTATGTTTTTCTCGAGATTATTTATCTTTTTATTGTCATATTTTAGCAAAGAGATAATTTTTTCTTTATTATTTTTTATTAAACTATTAAAAAATTCTTCACAATTCAAGATTTTTATATTTTTTTTATCTTTATTCTCCAAATTGTTTATAAATAATTCAATTAAATTAAGACTTTCCTTAAAATCAAAATCAAGTTCAAATTTATCTATAATGGGAATCTTATCGTCAACCTTTGCATTTATTGCATCCTTAAAAATAAAATTTTTGTTCTCATTTAAATGCATAAACTTGTGTGTTTGTGTCATAATAAGTTCCCTGTTTGTTGCTGTTGTGATTTTAACCCATTTTTCATTTAATGGTCCTTTAATAAAGCATTTTACTTTTTTAAAAACAAGTTTTCTGTTTTCTGGATTAATCCCTATAACCAAAATATTTTTTTTATTCTCAACATTTAATGTTCCAACTTTATCAATTATTTTTGTTCTTGCTCCATTTTTAAGCAAGTTCTCAACAAAGTCTCCTATTTCCTCATAAAATATTTCTTTTTTATCTAAATCATAATAAACAAATTTTGTCTTTGGATAAACACAATCTCTTCTCTGGGCAGCATGCCACATTGGATGTGCAAAACACCCCTGTGTTTTGCTGAATCCGATTATCCTTCCGGCAATTGCAGCAGAAGTATGTGGTGCTAATCCCAAGATAATATGCCCGACTAAATCTTCTCTTTTCTCAGCATTATAATATCTTGGTAAATTATAAAAATTTTCAAGCAAATCATCAACAAAATTTGCTATCCTTAATAAAACTAAATCTGCACCCTCGTCTGGTGATTCTTTGCATGCGGGGAGAATAACATCTGAAGGAAATATCTCGATTAATTGCTCTTCATTAATTAATGGTTTGTGAAAAATATCTTCATAATATCCAAGCTCTTTTAATTTTTCCATGCTTGTTCCAATTTCTTTTGGTTTAAAAGCAACAATAGGCATCTCAGTCATATCATATCTTATTGTTCCATCTTTGTTAACATAAATATCATTAACCGCTCTTAAAATTCCCTTGCACAAGTTTTCAGGAGTATGATCTTCATTGCTCGTTCCCCTTACCCCTTTAATTAATTCAGGGTAATCTTTTATTTTTAATTTTTTCAAGGAATTTTCAAGGTAATTGTTTATGGGCAAACTTTTTGTCAAATAAGAAGATGTTTTTCCGTGTCTTTCGCAATTCAATTGGTCAATCATTTTATCACATCCAGAGCAGTAATATTTTTTTTGTGTTGAATTATTGCAGACCTCACATCTTGGATAAATTGTATCTACATTGCATTTTTCACAAAAATATAATGGGAATTGTGCAATAATTTTTCCTTTTTCCAAGCAAGATTGAAGACTTCTCATTTTCCCCCCCTCTTCTCCGACGGGAAATAAAACATGAGGATTCCCATTTAACTTTCTCATTTTAGCTTTTTCCGGCCTCCCCATTCTCGCACCAATATAAGTTCCAGATTTATCCCTTATAACAACTTTGCAATTTTTATTCAAAATTTCAAGAACATTTTCGTAATCTAAATTTAAGTCAAGATCATTTAATGTAAATAACAACGCACGAGCATCATCCTCCTTTATAACAATATTCTCATTCAAAATTACTTCATGAGGAACCCCTATTAATTCTAAGACTCTTTTTGGATCTTTATCTGTTAAATCAGAACTTATCTTATAAGAATAAGGAAGAATAATCTTATTCTCAATAACCTTGCCTTCTTCAATCCATTTTAATAAACTTAAAAATTGCTCTTTGTTAATATCATTCCAATGATAAACCCATCTCGGATGCAAAGGAACTTCATACAATAAAGAAATTTCTTTTGCAACATCAAAATTAATTTTTGTATTTGGTTTTTTTAATAAATTTTCTAAAAAATCAAAATCGATTCCCAAATCGTTTGTTATTTTATTTAAATCAAATTTTTCATATTTATCAATTATTTTTCTTTCAAATTCGGCAAGCCACCATTCTTCATTATATCCGCATGGAACTAAAACATGCGCTCGATTAAAAAATTCCCCGTAATTAATTAAAAAATCTCCTAAAAATAATATTTCTTCAACATCATTCTTAATTTTTTTCGCATACTCTTCATCTTCTACAAAAATAACATTTTGGTTTTTTAATTTAACAATCGGGCCCTCAATTGTATCACAAGGGGCCATAGCACTTGATTTTCCCGGGCGTTCGTATCTTAACTGGGTTCCCGTTCCAATATAATTTTTTAATAATTGCATTGTAGCAGGATGCATGCTCATTGAACTATATCCTGAAGTTCTGCTATGCCCGTATCTTAATCTAAATCCGCCAATTCTCAAAGGATGGGTTAAAACAGGCCTTCCTGCAACTAAATCTTTTATATAAGTAAAATCTGGTTTTATTTTTTCCTCAGTTTTTACTTCTACTTTCTGTTTAGCTTTAACTTTTTTTTGCAAAGCAACAAAATCTTCCAAAAATTTCCAGTGTTCCATATTAAATTCTTTATACCATTTGCTTATTTTACCCCAAAATTTAGGTGCTTTTTGACATAAGGATTCTCCAGTAACTAAACATACCCCATTTCTTAGTTTGTTTGTTTCTATTCTATCAAGATCTTTATAATTACTAACATCAAATCTCTCACTCGGATCTCCATCTATCTGCATAGGCATATGTGAAATCATAAATTCAATTTCTTGCTCGCTTGGAAGATATTGTATGTTGGTTACACGTTCATGATAATCATAAATTTCAACAACAATTCTTTTGATTTCTTTTTCTTCAGGGTCATAAGTGGAATAACCCATATTTACTCGAATATAATCTGCGACAAAAATACTTCCACATGTAATTGTTGTTCCCGCACTTCTTATCGGACCCGAAAACATTAATGAAAAATACTCTTTTCCATCTCTTCTTTTTTTAATTTTTAAATTTGTAAATCCTTCTAAAGGGCTAGAAACAACTCCATTCGATAAATAGGCCAGTCCAACTCGAATCCCAATTTCCATAGCTTCTAATTTATCTTTAAACTTGCAGAATTTTTCCTGAGCAACTTCTAAACTAATTGCCATTGCAACACGCCAATCTAATTTTCCATATGTTTTTTCTAGTTCTTCAATTCTTTCAACAATTCCGCTTTTTTTTATTTGAGGAGTAATTGAACTTATTAATCCTTCTACTCTTTCAGCCATGTTTCTTGCTAAAGGAATTTCAACATGATTTAAGGGATCATAACCAAAGGAGCGTGCCTTCTCGGCTAAATTATAAGCTATATTGATTTTAGCATCTATTTCATCATAATATTCTTTTATTTTCTCATTCATTTTCTTTAAAATTAAGTATTTTTACATCTCTCGTTTTTAAATTAACTAAAATTGCTTTGCAGGGATCTGGATGAATTCCTCTTCTTTCTTGATCTTCTGTTCTCCCAATCCAGCAGCTACAATTCATCATTGTAATATTTTTATAATTTGCAACAATTGTTTTGTGCAAATGTCCGCTTATAAAAAAATCAGGAACTTTTTCTATGATTAAAGGGTCTTCTTTTGCATTCGGCAGATATAATGTAGAAGAATGACTCGGAGCAAGATGTCTTCTTTGCAAAATATATTTCATTATTAAATCAGGACGCTCTATTCTTCCAGCTTTCCTTATACTTTCAACATTTTCTGCAAGGTATGGAAAACTAAAACCGTGGTATATTAAAACATTAAATCCATCAAAATCTTTTTTTGATCCAATATTTACTAAGCTTGGGTTTGTTGTAAAATAAACATTCGGCAAATCAAACAATAATGAAGCTAATTTTTTATCAAAACTTGGCTGCGGTTCGGCTATTTGTATTGCATCATGATTTCCAGGACTAATTATTATTTTAATATCTTTTCTTATTCTGCTTAAATATTCTGCTAATTTATCAAACTGCCTATATAAATCTAAAATTACCAAATCTTCTTCTTGCCCGGGATAAACCCCAACACCCTCCACCACATCTCCCGGAATAAATAAATATTTTATTTTTTTTGCAATTTGTTTTTGTTTTTCATCACCATATTCTAAATTCAGCCAGTCTATGAATTTTAAAAAATTTTTCTCATAGAATAATTTATTTCCAACCTGCATATCTGAAGTAAAAACCGCATATTCTTCCTCCGTTCCTTTTTTCAATATATTATTCCCGGGAATATCTGGAAAATATAAACTATCAACAAAAATTATTTTATCTCCCAAAACTCCCGTTATGCCGATTATTTCATCAAGCAAAACATCATTTGAATCATCAAAAATTTGTTTATTCTTGCTCACAACAATATTAATTAAACCCGTCGGGTCTTCTAAAGTAATCAGCAAGTTTCCATTTTTTGTTATTCTCTTGTCATTGACAATTCCGATTATAGATACCTTTTCTGGCTCCGTTTTATTTAATAATTTATTTATTGAAACAGAATTCTGAAGTTCAGTTCTATTTATTAAAATGTTTTTTAAGAAATTATATCTTGTTTTAAAATATCTTGTAAATGTTTCAACGCTTCTTTCTTTTTTTAAATCATCATAGTTTCTTAAAATAATTAAATTTGAGTTTTCATTTTCAAATTCATTTAATTCTTCTTTATTGATATTACCCCTGTCTGCAATATTATTCTCAAATTCTTGTTTTAAAATTTTTAAAAAAGTTTCATAAATATTTTTTTCTTTATTTTTCTGATAAAAAACCAGAGATTTGTCAAATTCTTCCCAATTTATATTTATTAATTGTTTTTTATCTTCTAATATTTTTTTTATTTCAGAGGTTAAAACAAAAGGTTTTTCTCTTTGTTCTTTTATTAATTTAATAAAATATTTATAATCTTCTTTATCTAAATTTTTTGCTAATTCGGGATTTAATAAAAAACCCTGATTAATAAATTCATTTATAACTTCCTTCATAATCCTAAACCTTCTTTTAATATTTCCTCTATTTTTGGAAATGTAGAAGGATGAATTGCTATTTTAATCTCCCTTGTTCTTCCATATCTTCCTTTTGAGATAACCTTTGCGTTAATAATTCCAAGCATGTCAAATTCCTGAATTATATCTGAAAGTCTTCTTTGTGTTAAGGGTTTTATAGAAACTTTATTGCATGTTTTTTTATAATGATCATAAACATCCCCTGTAAATATTTTTTCATCATCTTTACAGACATTTAATATGCTGTAAAGTGCAATTTGAAATTGTTTAGGCTGTGTTTTTACAATATCTAAAATCCTATCTCTTTCAATTTTATCTTCTGCCTGGTCAAGATGTTCTAACTTGATTTTGTTGCTATTATTTCTTTCGGCCAATTCCCCTGCAACCCTTAATAATTCTAATGCTCTTCTGGCATCTCCATGTTCCCTCGCAGCATAAGCAGCACATTTTTCAACAACACCTTCTTCAATTACGTTTTTTTTGAATGCAACCTCAGATCTTTGTCTTAAAATATCCTGCAATTGTAATGCGTTATAAGGTGGAAAAACTAATTCTTCTTCTGATAAGCTTGATTTTATTCTCGGATCGAGGTTATCTGTAAACATTAAATCATTTGAAATTCCAATTATAGAAAATTCACATTTTTTTAATTCTGAATTTAATCTTGTTAAATTATATAAAATTCCATCTCCTGCTTTGGTGACTAATTGGTCAATTTCATCCAAAACCAAAATAATTAACTGTTTTTGATTATCAATTGCTTCTATAAATATTCTATATATCTCTTCTGTCGGCAATCCCGTAGCCGGAACTTCTTTTCCAAAAGCCCTGCATAATTGTGCCATTAACCTATATTCTGTATCTGCAACTTTTTTTAATTTGCAGTTTAAATAATAATATTTTAATTCTAATTTTTTTTCCTTGCTTAAATTTAATATTTGGCCCATAACATATTGGGTTACGCATGTTTTACCCGTTCCAGTTTTACCGTAGAGGAAAATGTTGCTTGGTTTTTCAGTTCTTAATGCCGGGGCCAATATACCTGCCAACTGCTCTATTTGTTCATCTCTGTGGGGTATTGTTTCAGGAGTATAGTTGCTTTGTAATGATTTTTTATTATCAAAAATTAATGCTGTGTTTAAATAATTTTCAAAGAATTTTGTTAAATCTTTACCACCCATTTTTAATTTAAGAAATAAAAGTTATATTTAAACATTCTTATAATAAAAAATACATACCAAGACCTCTATTTCATATGGAACAAATTATTTTTGTATTTTAACCTTTATTTCGAGTAGAACTATTCAATTGTATTTTAATTATTATTATAGAAAATAAATTAGAAATAATATATAATATAATATAGAAAAACTTAAATAATAAATAATAAAAAAATAAATAATAAAACCTTAAAATTTTAAAGAATTAAAGCTTAAAACAAATAAATTTAAGTTTCTATTTTATCAAATTAAAATTATTAAGATTTCTTATTAAAAAATAATATTTTATCTATCGAATTAGAATAAAATAAGATTAAAAGAAACTCCATTTGAAATTTTAAGTTTAAAGCATTTCCAAAAGCAAATAAGGTGTGGGTGTTAATTTTCATTTGATGATTCAGTTATTCTACCAAATTCTTCATCTATTTTACTTTTCATTATTTTCTCTTTTAACCCCGATAATAATTAAATCAAGAATATTATTAAAATTTCCATGATATAATACTATTCCATTCTTATCAATTTCAAAGAAAGTTGTATAAGAGTCTTCCAGATTAAAAAAACCAAGAACAAATAGAGTTTCTAGAGAAACCTGTTTTGCTAAAAACTTATAATCAACAATTTTTAATTCAATTATAATAAAAATTATAAATCTTTTTATGATTTTTCAAATAAACACAAAGTTTATAAATAAGTTGTTAATTTAAGATTAACAAGAGGCAAAAATAAAATGGCAGATGAAAATAAAAAATATAATTCTAGACAACTTTTAGGTAAATTAATTGTTACAAAAACAGGAAAAAGATTTGGTGAAGTTGGAGATTTAAACTTTGAAACAAGAACGGGAGAATTAATTCATGTTGTTGTTAAAAATCCAACCGGATATTGTGAAGGTTTAGAACTTGAAAAAGATAAATCTGGAAATCCTTTGATACCTTATACTGCCGTTATTGCAATTGGTGATTTTATAGTTGTTGCAGAAGAAGAAATAATATAAATTCTAAAAGTATTTAAATCTTAATTTTTTTACTTTTAACATGGAAATAATGAATTTTAAAACCACTACTGAAATAAAAATTCCGGGTAAAATCATTGATCAAATTATCGGGCAGGAATTAAGTGTTAATATCGTCAAGAAAGTAGCAAAACAGAGGAGACATTTATTATTGATCGGGCCGCCCGGTGTTGGAAAATCTTTAGTTGGACAGGGTTTAGCAGAATTACTTTCAAAAGAAAAATTGCAGGATGTTTTAGCATTTCCAAATCAATCTGATGAAAACATTCCATTAATAAGAACAGTTTCAAAAGGGCAGGGGAAAAAAATTATCGCAAAATCTAAATTACAAGAAATGTCTTCTTTAAAAAATCAGAACATTATTTTTTTTATACTATTAATTTTAACAATGTTTGCTCCGTGGTGGGTAAGAAAATATTATGGAGATATTATGGCGGCTGCTTCTTTAATCGGGAGCATGATTTTTTTAGGGGCTTTTGTTATTTTTATTAATTTAAATAAACGAGTTAGCATGAAAACAGGGGTGATTAGTTCTCCAAGATTATTGATTGATAATTCAGAAACAGATAAAGCACCTTTCATAGATGCTACGGGCGCTCATTCAGGTGCATTATTAGGTGATGTATTGCATGATCCACTTCAATCTGGCGGTTTTGGTACTCCCGCACACGAACGTTTAATTCCCGGAATGATTCATAGAGCTAACGGGGGTGTCTTATTTATAGATGAAATTGCTAATTTAAGCCCCAAATCTCAGCAAGATTTACTTACCGCATTACAAGAAAAAAAATATTCAATTACTGGACAAAGTGAAAGAAGTTCTGGTGCAATGACTAGGAGCGAGCCCGTTCCATGTGATTTTGTTTTAATTGCGGCTGGAAATCCAGAAACAATAAGAAATATGCACCCTGCTTTAAGATCAAGAATTAGGGGATATGGTTATGAAGTTTATATGGATCATGAATTAGAAGATAATTTAGAAAATAGAAACTTGTTTGTTAAATTTGTTGCACAGGAAGTCGTCAAAGATGGAAAAATACCACATTTTACAAGAGAGGCGGTATTAAAAATAATTGAAGAAGCAAGAAGGAGAAGCCACACCTCTGGAAAACTAACATTAAGATTAAGAGAACTTGGGGGTTTAGTAAGGGCGGCTGGAGATTTGGCGTTTGAAGAAAATTCAAAGTATGTTGAACCAAAACACCTTGATAAAGCAATGTCATTAGCAAGAACATTAGAGCAACAAATGGCAGATAAATATATTGAGCAGAAAAAACGTTATCAAGTTATTACAACACAAGGAACTTTGGTTGGAAAAGTAAATGGTTTGGCTGTAATGGGCTCTGATGATCATTTTTCAGGAATTGTTCTTCCAATTGAATCAGAAGTAACTCTTGGGGGGAAAAAAGCTGAATTTATAGCAACAGGACAACTAGGAAAAATAGCCAAAGAAGCAATTAAAAATGTCTCTGCAATTATATTAAAATACTTTGGAGAAGATATTAAAGAAAAATATGATATTTTTGTACAGTTTTTGCAGACTGCCGATACTGGTGTTGAGGGGGATTCAGCAAGCATCTCGGTTGCAACAGCAATTGTTTCTGCATTAAAGAAAATTCCTGTAAAACAAGATATTGCAATGACGGGAAGCTTAAGCGTAAGAGGGGAAGTTTTAGCAATTGGGGGGGTTACGGCCAAGATAGAAGCAGCAATTGAAGCAGGAATTAAAGAAGTCATTATTCCAAAATCCAATGAAAAAGATGTTTTGTTAAGCAAGGAAAACATGAAAAAGATTAAAGTAATTCCAGTTTTAACGATACAAGAAGTTCTTAAATATGCCTTATATTGGAAAGGAAATGAAGAGATATTAAAGAAACTAAATAAATAAGGTTTATAAAATTTATAGGGTGCGTCTTGCAAAACATTTAGAAGATAAATTAATTTAATAATTCTTTATACTTTTCATAAACTTCTCTTTTTAACCCCCATTTCCTTTTTATATTAAATCCTTTTGTTTCTTGTATGCAATGAACTAAATTCTTGTTTTTAAGTTCATTTAACAAGCTTAAAATAAACTCATCATCCCTTATTATATTATCTGCTATTTGAAAAGTATAAAGAAAAGAGGGATAATTCTCATAAACAATTCTTAAAATTTCCTCTTTTATCTTCTCTTTTTTCTCATTTGAAACTTTAGACATAACTCTAATAACTTCTAATTTTATATAAATCATTCGGTTAATAAACACAATCTTTATATATTCATCCCATTCTGAAATCTTATGCCATTCATAGGATTCAATTTTGATAAAATATCAGCAGAAAGATTAGTAGATGATATAGATCTTAAGGGAAATATTAATGTTAAACATAATTTAAATATAATAAACGTTAATGAAGAAGAAGTTACTTTAGAAAAGAAACAGGAGGTTTTAAGGTTTGGTTTTGAGTTCTTATTAATCTATGAACCGGAATATGGCTTAATTAAAATTCAAGGACATTTATTATTCTTAGATTCCCCAAAAAAAATGAAGGATATTGTTCAAGACTGGAAAAAGGATAAAAAAATTCCCCCTGAAATAATGCAGGGATTATTTAACACAATACTGGCAAAATCCAATATTAAGGCATTACAACTATCCCAAGACATTAATTTACCACCCCATTTGCCTATGCCAAGATTAGAAAAACAAAAGCCAAATTTGAATGAATATATTGGTTAGAATTCTTTTAATGTTCTTGTCTGTTTTTGCTTTTTTTCAGCCTCAACCCAAGTTATGCCCTCTTTTTTCATTATTTTAAGAATCTTTAATTCACGATCCATATCTTTGTTTTATCTTTGTTATTTATATATTTTCTTGCCAAAAATCATAAATATTTTAATATAATTATGGAAATGAAATTAAATTTATAAACAAAACCACTTTTAAATTACGATAATTTTTGATAAAGTTTTTATACTTTTTTGTTATTTTTATGTAAAATGGATGAATTTAATGATAAAATAGCGATTTCCTTTGGAAAAGTTAAAGAAGATATCACTTTTTTAAAGACTGAAATAGATAAGATTAAATCATACTTATTATTAAAAAATAAGGAAATTATAGACTTAAAAACAGAAATAAACAATCAAAATAGATTAATTTCTAATTTAAAGTTAGAAATAGACAAATTAACTAAAAGTTCCATCGGAAATCATAGGGTAAACAATGATCAACAACAATCAACAACAATGATCAACAATGGCAAACAATGGCAAACAATGACTATTTTGCCTCAAAATCCGCCAATTAGGACCATTTTAGAAAACAAATTTAGATCTCTGACGGATAGAGAATTCTCAGTTTTTATGGCGATATATCAACTGGAAGAAGAACTCGGAAAAGTGAATTATAATGATGTTGCAAATAAGCTTAATTTAAGCGAGGCAACAATCAGGAATTTCATTATAAGTTTGATAAATAAAGGAATCCCGATAGAAAAAGAAAGGGTATTTAATAGAAAAGCATTATTTCGAATAAAGAAGGATTTTAGAGAAATGAATATAGCTTCGTCTATGCTGGAACTAAGACAATCATCAAAAATTTCCGTCGATAAAACTTAAAAATAGCACAATCCTTTTAACCGAATGAATGTCTTTTTTATATTCCTATTCCTCTCTTATTCTCTCCTAATTTTTTATTTTACTTCAATTTAGATTAAGTCTACTTTATTCAATCTAAATCTCATTTTTTTATTTTATATCTCCTTTCTTTATTTTATATCTCCTTTCTTTATATCGTTTTATTATTTCTTTGTTTATTTTAAAAAACAACTCTCATTTTTTGTTTTTAGATCTATATTTTAATCAAAATATTAACAATTATGATTAAAATAATACTCACTTTTATCAATTAAGCATACTTATCTTATATATATGGCTTAATTATACTTATTTTTCTCATTTTAATTCTCACTTTTATCAATTAAATATACTTATCTTACATATACAACTTAATTATATCTACTTTTTTTAATATATTAACCCTCATTTTTATTAATTAAGGATACCTTTTAACTCTCTTTATCGCCTTTTTTATCTCCTTTTCGAGGAAAAATACCTTTCTACTTCTGTTAATATTGACTTTTTCCCCTATATTAAAACCCATTTTTTTAATGTCATTTATATGCCTTCTAATTGTGATCACACTTATCCCTAATTCTTTAGCAATATCTTCATATTCTAAAGGAGTTTCTGCTGAATCTAAAAGTTGTAGAACTCTTTTTTGTGCAGGGGTGAGATTTTCTTTGAAATTTTCAAGCGATTGAACGTTCATGAACGATTGAACGGGACGATTGAACGCGATTGAACGTTCATGAACGATTGAACGACGATCAAATCGAGGGTTAGAATTCTCTAAAATTTCAAATATTTTTTCAATATCTTCTTCTATCTTGCTTAACCGGTCAGCATGCTTATCATGTTTCGCTTCATGATTTAAATGTTTATTTTTAAAATTCTCCAAAACTCTATGCACTGATAATATATCATTTTTTATATTCGAGAAAGAATTTTTTAAATTTTCTTTTAAATCCTTGACTTCGCCATTATCTTTTTTTCCAAATATCCAAAACCCCATAAAATAATCAAAAATCTTTTCATATTTAAAGCTTTCTGTTCAAAATTTTTAATCAAAGTTAAAAATTAGTATTTTGAACGTTTGTCGTCATTTGCGTTCAAATTTTTTGAACGTTCATGAACGTTCATGAACGCCCATAAATCTGCAAAAAATACCATATTTTGCTTAATTCATGCAAAAAAATGATTTTTTTCTAATCAAAAACCTTTAAGCAATTATTAGAAGTTAAATTTAGATTTCTTTTCCCATTTAAAATAATATAAGAAAGGCAATCGGTGGAGCGATAATCAAGAAAAATAAATTATTAATTGTAAAGAAAAATGAAACATGGATATTACCCCTGGAAAACCAGAAAAAAATGAACCTAATTTAGACTGCCTTTCCAGAGAATTAAAAGAAGAAATTTCAATAAAAAAGTTGTATAATATAAGATATTACTCAGAATTTCAAGGAACAACCCCCTAAAGGAGATCCTCACATCAATTATAATTCATCAAAAAATTATAATTTATCTGACATAACTTTAAAAGCTATAACTTCTTTAAAACACGATAATATTTATAACTAAAACCTTTAATCAATTCTTAAACATTAAATTTATATATTTTCTATTTAATTTTTATAACATAAGCATCTCCGGGCGTTCCTGGAATTATTGTAAAGAAATCAATAGAAAAAATTATAAAAGAAAATCCATTATCATTATTTAAAAAAGGAGAAATAGTAGCTGATAAATTATCTCAAGAGCATAAAATATTGTTTATACACATAAACAATATTAATTCAATAAAAGAAAATAATTTAGGTAAAAAATTAAAAATATTTATCCTAATTCTTATTATGTCATGTTAAAAAGGTTTATTATCTTGGATTCATTATTTTATTTATGGATTAAAATAACTCTTTATTATCTTATAAAGATTTTGAAGTTTATTTTAATTTTGCAAGTTCAAATTACCCAAGATATAATAATAGAAAATTAACTCTTTTGTTTATTGAAGGAATAAAATTTATTAAAAAGGGGTAAAAACAGAAAAAGACATTAATTCTTTTTTAAAATATATTGTTAGCAATGCTTAAAAGTTTTATTCTTAATATTCTCGATTATTCAAAATTTCGCTTAATAAGGATTAGGCGAATGGGTAATTTTATATATAACATTCGCTTAATATTTTTATGCAAAATGAATTTTATCTAGAGAAATTAAAAACAGAATTAAAATTAAATGGATATTCAAACAAAACCATAGAATCTTACTTATATTTTTTAAATAAATTTTTTAATGATATAAAAAACCCGGAAAATGCAACATTAGATCAAGTTAAAATCTTTTTATCAAAGCAGATTGATAATTATTCAAAAGCATCCCAATCATTATTAATATCAAGTATAAGATTCTTTTACAATTATATTATTGAGAAGCCAGAAATATCCACTAAAATCAAGACTCCAAAAAAAGAAAAAAAACTTCCAGTGGTATTAACAAGACAAGAAATAAAAAATTTAATAGATGCAACTGAATTTGAAAAAACTAAATTAATAATAAAAATGCTTTATTCCACCGGTTTAAGGGTATCTGAATTGGTTAATCTAATGCCCAAAGACATTGATTTTAATCAAAAAGAAGGCTGGGTAAGAAAAGGAAAAGGAAGTAAAGATAGATCATTTAATCTTAATCAAGACTTAAGCCAAGAATTAAAAAATTACTTGGAAAAAAATCCAGATAATAAATACTTATTTTCAAGAGATAAACCATTAACTGCAAGAAATATCCAATTAATATTAAAAAGGTTAAGTAAGAAAGCAAACATAAATAAGAAAATCTCCCCCCATACATTAAGGCACTCCTTTGCAACTCATTTATTAGATCGCGGAGAAAATCTTATGTTGATTAAAGATTTACTCGGCCATGAAAACTTAGAAACAACTAAAATCTATACCCATATTTCAAGAGAGCAGTTAAAAAAAGTCAAAACCCCTTTAGATGATTTATAATTTTTAATTCCTTGAGAATAATACCATAATAATTATATAATCTTTAATATCTAAAAGTTTATGCAAAGAGAGATGCTAGAGGATACCTTAATAGTTGGCTTAGACGACAGCAACCACGCAGCAAAAACAAAAGGCGAAATTGTTGTTGCAACTTTTTCTCGTTATCTCGAGGATTCTTTGGTAAAAAAGTATGGAAAAAGAGCAAATTATTCTGAAGCTTTTGAATGGTTAAAAAACCGAGATTATAAATTTACAATATTAAAAGGAAAAAGATATAGGAGCCAGCATACTAATCTGCCTTATGCAGCACAAAATTTGATTACAATTTATATAGACTCTAACAACATAAAATTAAATTCCCTAGAAATACATTTAGATGGAGAAATCAATCCACATCAAGAATCTGAATTAAGAAATTATTTTATGAAAAAAGGAATTGAGAACACAATTATAAGGAACTTTGTAAAAAGATATAGGGTTCATAATTGTCCCAAAGTGATTTATATGGCCGATATTATTGCAAATCAGTTATATCAAGAATATCACAGGTTATTAAAAGATAAAAATTTTATTCCGAATAACCTTTAAACTAGATTTTCGCAATCCTTTTATATTCATTATCATTTTTAATATTATGCTTGATAAACTAGAAATAGAGCTAAAAAATAGAGGTTTTAGTCAAAAAACAATAGAATCATATCTATTTCATAATCAAGAATTTTTAAAGTTTGCAAATAAAAAACCCGAAGAAATTAATGAATTAGACATTAAGAATTATATTAATTACTTAAATACAGAAAAAAAATACAAACCAAGAAGCATTAATCTTGCTTTTTCTTCATTAAAATTTCTCTATTACAACTTATTGAACAAAAAAATCGTTGGAACAATAAGAATACCAAAGCCAGATAAAAAAGAGCCCTTAACATTAAACAAAGATGAAATCAATTTATTATTAAACACTGTTGAAAATTTAAAGCATAAATTATTGATCAATTTAATGTTAACTTCCGGCTTAAGGGTAAGCGAGGCAGTTTCATTAAAAATTGAGGATGTTAATTTAGATGATAAAACAATAAAGATAAGATCTATAAAACAAAACAGAGAAAGATTAACAATTTTATCAAATAAAATTTATGATGATTTAAAAAATTATTTAAATCAGAGAACAGACACAAATCCTTATTTATTTCCGATTAGAGATTCTCATATTACTATAAAACTTCCTCAAAAAATAATAAGATTGGCAAATAAAAAATCTAATTTAAATAAATCAATTTCTTGCCATACCCTAAGATCAACATTCATAAAAATTCTATTGCAAAATGGAATTAATTTACAAACAATCCATGAATTAACGGGGAATAATAGTTTTAATAATATTTATTCTCCAGCTTATCTTGAGAAAATTAGGAAAATAAAAAATCCTTTTGATAATTTTTAGTTATCTTTCTTTGGTAATTATCCCGACGAAACCAATAGATTTATATACTAGTTTATGTTGATAATCCCGACGATAATAAATTAAATGGAGGTGCATTTCGATGGGGAAAGTAATCTTAAAAAATGCCGTCCAACGTAAAAAAGGATTTTTATATTACGTCGACGGAAAAGGAAATATTTGCGAGGCTATGATGGCTCGTGGAAAGAAGAAGAAGAAGAAATAAAATCTTCTTTTTTTATTTTTTTAAAATTTCTGAGAAAATCCATCAACAGTTCTATAGGTCATTAAATAATTCTCGCTATACCCTCTATTTTTAAAATTTTTAACTAACTCATTAAACCTCTTGAAATAAGAATTTAATTTTTCCTCCAATTCCTCTAAATCTTTATCAAACCTTATCACCACGATACTGTTTATCAAATCATGAGTATCTTCTGGCTTATTTTTTATTTTTACGTCTTCTTTGATAAAATTAATTAAATTCCGGACAATATCTTCATTTTTTCCAAGTTTATATCTTTTTTTCAATAGCTCTTTTTTTCCATTTATATCAAGAAAAATATCTAAATTAAAGCTATCATCTTTCCTCTCATAATTCCCTATTTTAAGTTCATTTATCTTTATCACAATGTTTTTCATATTATTATTAAATAAATTCCTCCTAATATCAACAAAGATGCAATAATCTTCTTAAATAAAAATCTTTCGTGTAGCATTGTTCCGCCAAAAATAACAATTAATATCACCGAAATCATCTTTACGGGTTCAACAAGAAATGCAGATTCCAAGCTAAATGCTTTTAATAATGATATCCTGCTTATAATTAATGAAAATGCAATTAATATAACAATCCAGTTTACTTTTGTTAATTCATTTATATTCCTTAACCCTTCTTTATCAAACATACTTAATATTGCATAATTAAAAGCAATAAATAAATTCATCAAAAAGAAATATGACATTAAATCAATGTTTTTTAAGAAATATCTATCAAATGTTGCTCCAAATCCGCTTATTACCAATGCAATAAAAACATAATGAATATATTTTGATCTTATTATCTCTTTTATCGGTGCAAGGTAATCATGTTTTTTGCTTTCTAAAACATAAGTTCCAAAGACAACTAAAATTATTCCAAAAAACTGCAATTTTGTTGAACTCTCTTTTAGAAATAATAATGAAGAAATTAATATAAAAAAAGGCCTTAAAGCTAAAAAAGGAGCTACTGTACTGATTTCCATATGCCTTATTGATTTTGTGATTAATAGGAATGAAATGGTTGTTATCCATGAAACAAGGTATAATAAAATTAAATTTTTTATGTTAATGTTGTTAAAATCTAAATAAGGAAGGAAAATCAAAGAAATAATGGTCACGATTATTGCTAAGGTTGTTGAGAAATGCAATGAATGCTCTTTTTTTAAAACTTTTTTTTCTAGAATTGTTTCTATTGTAATAAAAAAAGCCGAGATTAATGCAAACCAAAGCCAATTCATAATATTGCTAAAATTCTATTATTTAAATTATTTTCCAATAGGTTTTTAAAGTTTGATTTAAGAGTTTTTGTTATGGGCTCGTAGCTCAGGTTGGTAGAGCACTTGACTTTTAGGGTGAAGCTCTTAACCTTGGAGTCACCAAGGGGTCGTGGGTTCAAATCCCATCGGGCCCGTTTATTTTCCAAAAAATTTATATTATAGTTCATCTTTCCACTTTTAGATGCCTGGAATTGATAAATGGGTTAATCAAATCGTGCAGGATAATTCTTCTCTGATAATTGTTGAAGGAAAAAATGACATTAAAGCATTAAATAAATTAGGGATAAACAATGTAATCTCAATTAACAAGCCAATTTACTTAATCATAGAAGATATTGCAAGAAAAAATAAGGAGGCAATTATCCTTACTGATTTTGATCCAGAAGGAAGAAAACTTTATTCAAAAATTAAGCAAGAGATGAACAGAAATGGAATAAAGGTTAATGAGCATTACCGAAAATTCTTATCTAAATGCAAAATAACGCATATAGAAGGACTTTATACTTATTACAGGAATAATTCACATGAAAATTTTGATTAATTATAAAAAGATAATATTAATAAAAAAATTCCAAATAAAACAATGACCAATCCAATTATTCTGTTTGCCTTAATTGTTTTTTCATTGAGTTCTGTTTTTGTTCCTCGAATCATATTGTTATATTTTATCATCCATTTTATAAAAGGCTTATATGCGTATAATAATCCAAGAATTATGAGAAAAATTCCATAATATAATGATTTTAAATTCATAATAATTCCTTAATCTTCTCAATATGTTCTGCTATTTTATTTCCTTGATCTGTTAATTGTATGCTTTTGATTCTTCCATGCTTCTCGAATATGACTAATTTTGCTTTTTCCATATCTTGAAGAATCTTAACAGCATGAGAATAAGTGCAGTCAACTTCTTTTGCCAAAACACTCCCATATCTATTTTTTGTATTTCTTCGTAATGCCACTAAAATTAAGGCTGGTTTTTTTCTGAAAAATACTTCAAACATTGATTCTTGTTTTTTTGCCAATTTATTAACCCCAAATATAAAAAAATTTACCCATATTTAAATGTTTCTTTTGAAATATATTTGCTAAATTAACTATTATACCATAATATTTATATAGGTTGCTTATTAAATAGAATTATGATTGATATTAACTTGATAAGGGAAAATCCAAATTTAGTCAAGGAAAACATAAAAAAGAAATTTCAGAATGAGAAGTTAATTTTAGTTGATAAATTAAAAAAGATAGATGAAGAATGGAGATCATTAAAATCAAATTTAGATTGGTTAAGGCATGAAAGAAATTTGATTTCTGAAAAAATAAATTTAGCCAAAAAACAGAATAATAATGAGGAATTCAAGAAACTAATAAAAAAAGCACAGGAATTGCCGAGAGAAATTCAGGAATTAGAACAGAAAGAAATAAACTATGAAAAAGAAATAAAAGAGATTTTTTACAAAATTCCAAATATAATTCACAAATCTGTTCCTGTTGGAAAAGATGCTTCTCAGAATGTCGTAAGAAAAATAATCGGAAGACCTAAAAAAATAAAATATGAAATTTTTAATCACGGAGAGTTAGCTGAAAAATTAAAAGGGGCTGATTTTGATACCGCAAGAGAAATTTCAGGAAATGGTTTTTATTTTCTAAAAGGAAAAATTGCACAATTGAGTGTTGCAATAATAAATTTTGCTAGAGATTATATGATCAAACAAGGCTTTGATTACGTTGAACCCCCTTTAATGATAAGAAGAAAAGTTGTTGAAGGAGTAATGTCTTTTGCAGAGATGGAGAATATGATGTATAAAATTGAGAATGAAGATTTATACTTAATCGGGACATCTGAACATCCTTTGATTGGAATGTTTATGAATAAAACATTAAAAAAAGAAAATATTCCCTTTAAGATAACTGGATTTTCTCCATGTTTTAGGAAAGAAGCAGGTGCTCATGGCATAGAAGAAAAAGGATTTTATAGATTACACCAATTTAACAAGCAGGAGATGATTATAATATGCAATCCAAAAGATTCTTATATATTTTATAATAAAATGCTACAGCACAGTATTAATATATTTAAATCATTGAATATCCCCGTTCGAGTTTTAGAATGTTGTTCTGGAGATTTAGCTGATTTAAAATCAAAATCATGTGATCTAGAAGCGTGGAGCCCTCGACAAAAAAAATATTTTGAAGTTTGTTCATTAACAAATATGGAAGAGGCACAAGCAAGAAGATTAAATATAAAAATCGAGGATAAAGGAAAAAAATATTTTGCCCATACTTTAAATAATACCGTTATTGCAACACCCCGCGCTTTAATCGCATTTATGGAGAATAATCAGAAAAAAGACGGAAGCATAAAAATTCCAAAAGTTTTGCAAAAATATACGGGTTTTAAAGAAATAAAAGCTTAAAGTTTTTGTATGCACATTTTACATATTCCATTTTTTGAGCAGTTTAAGCATGCTCTTCTTCCGCAGAATTTGCATGATTGAGAAGATAAATTATTTTTACATATCTGGCAAACACTTAATTTTTCCATAACTTTATCATAAATATAAAGTTTATAAACCTTATTTCTTAATTAATATTATGAAAATTTTAGCAGCGGGAGATATTCATGGAGATATTTCATTAGCCAGAAAACTAGCGAATAAGGCAGAAAAAGAAAAAGTTGATTTGGTTGTATTAGCAGGGGATATTGTTGAAGAAAATAACTTGCTTCCCGGAGTGATTTCCCCATTTCTTGATAAAAAGAAAAAAGTTTTGTTTGTTCCTGGAAATCATGAAAGTCTCGCAACAGCTGATTTTATAGCTGATTTTTACGGTATAACTAATCTGCACGGCTATTCTGTGAAATATGAAAACATAGGGATATTTGGATGTTCTGGGAATAATATTGGAATAAATCAATTATCAGAAGATGAAATATTTAGCTTATTAAAAAAAGGCTTTGAAAAAATTAAAGATTCAAAGAAAAAGATTATGGTTACACATGTTCATCCATCTGATACAAAAATGGGAAAATTTGGGCATCCTTTAGTTCGAGAAGGAAGTCAAGGCGTGAAAAAAGCTGTTGAAAAATTTAAGCCAGATATATTAATCTGCAGCCACGTTCATGAAGCTTCCGGGATTGAAGAAAAATTAAGTAAAACGCTTGTAATAAATGTTGGAACTGAAGGAAAAATAATTGAAATATAGTTATTCTAAGGAATTTTTTTAATAAATCTTTATAAAATTTAATAAGAAACATTTTTATATCTAATTTTTGATTTTAATATAATGGTAGAACTTTTGATTTCAGAGAAGCCCCAAAGTGCATTAAAAATAGCAACAGCTTTAGCAGATAAAGAAATTGTTAAAAAAAACAATAAAAAAGTTCCTTATTATGAGATAACGTATAAAGGAAAAAAGATAATTGTCGGGTGTGCGGTAGGGCATTTATTTGGGCTAAAAGAAGTTAATGGAAAAGGATGGGTTTATCCTATTTTTAATTATGATTGGCTTCCAATTTATGAAAATAATAAAGAAGCAAAATACACAAAAGATTACATAGATACTTTAAAAAAATTATCAAAACAGGCAGAAGAATTTACACTCTGCACAGATTACGACCAAGAGGGAACTGTTTTAGGATTAAATATCATTAGATATATCTGCAATAAAAAAGATGCTAACAGAATGAAATTTTCTACATTGACAAAAAAAGATCTAATAGAAAGTTATGAAAAAAAAATGCCAAATCTTGATTGGGGCAATGCTAATGCAGGGTTGGCAAGACACGAGCTTGATTGGATTCATGGAATTAATTTATCAAGAGCATTGACATTAGCTGTAAAAAATGCAAAAGGGGGTTTTAAGATACTATCAATTGGAAGGGTTCAAGGACCAACACTAAATTTAATTGTAAAGAAAGAAAAAGAAATTCAAAAATTTATTTCAAAACCATACTGGCAGATTTCATTAAAATTTAATCATGAAAATAAAGAATTAACTGCTTGGCATAAAAAAGATGCTTTCTGGGATAAAAAAGATGCAGAAAATGTAATAAAAAATACAAAAAATAAAAAAGCAATTATAAGCAAAATAAGCAAAAAAGAATTAATTCAAGCCCCCCCCAACCCCTTTGATTTAACAAGCTTGCAGTTAGAATCTTATAGAACAATTAGCATAAATCCGAAGGAAACTCTAGCATTAGCACAAAATCTTTATGTTAATGGACTAATCAGCTACCCAAGAACAAGTTCACAACAGATTCCAGATTCAATTGATTTAAAAGAGATATTAAACAAATTATTAAAATCAGATTATAAGGATTTAGTAAAAGAATTATTAAAAAAACAATTAAAGCCAAATAATGGAAAAAAAACAGACCCTGCTCACCCAGCAATAATTCCTACCGGAGAAATTCCTGAAAAACTTACAGACAAGGAATTTAAATTATATGATTTAATTGTCAGAAGAACATTATCCACATTGGCAGAACCCGCAAAAAGAGAATCAATGAATATAGAGATTAACTGCAATAATGAGATTTTTACATTAAATGGAATAAAGACAATTTATCCTGGATGGCACAAATATTATGGACATTTTTTAATGTTAAAAGAAAATGAATTGCCTTCATTTAAGGAAAGTCAGGAAATTAAAGATTACAAGATTGAAATGCATGAAAAAGAAACACAGCCACCTAAAAGATACACTCCCGCTTCATTGGTTAAAGAACTCGAATCTAAGAATTTAGGAACAAAATCAACAAGATCAAATATCATAGATACTTTATATGATAGAAATTATATTGAAGAACAAAGCATAAAAGCAACTGATCTAGGAATAAAAACAATAGAAACTTTAGAAAAATATTCTCCTGAAATAATAGATGAAAAATTAACAAGGCATTTTGAAAAAGAAACAGAATTAATTGAACAGAATAAAAAGAAAAAAGATGATGTTATTGAAGAGAGTAAAAAATTATTGTTGAAAGTTTTAGAAAAATTCAAAAAAAATGAATTAAAAATAGGGGAAGAATTAGGAGAGGCAAATAAGGAAACAAGAGATAAAGCAAGCATCATTGGAAAATGCATTAACTGTAAACTAGGAGATTTAAGAATAATATATAACAGAAATAACAAATCTTATTTTATAGGATGTTCAAAATATCCTGAATGCAAAACAACTTTTTCAATGCCGAAATATGCATTACCAAAGCCAAATGATATATGTAAGGAATGCAGTTATCCGAGATTAAAAATGATTAGAAAAGGAAAAAGACCATATGATTTTTGCATCAATGCAGAATGCCCTTCAAGAAAAAGATACTTAGAAGAAAATTCAAATTAATTTTATTCCATCGTCTTTTATTTCAAATAAATATTCTGATTTAAACGGCTTCTCAATTAAAATTTTTCTTGGATTTCTCTCTAATTTTAGAATAAATTTGCAGAATTTTCTCGTCATGTTTCCGCCTATTGTTTCCTGCTTATTTGTATTGAAATTATTGTAAACTTGATTTGTTAAAAATATCTTTGAATTATTTTTTGTTAATAAATTTAATATCTTTAATATTTCTCCCATTTTATTATTTGCATACTTAACATCATTTTTTAATTCTAATCTATAATAAAACCCGATTGTATCAATTATAATCAAATTTATTTTTTTTATATTTTCTAAATTTTTTATAATTTTAATTTGTTCATTAAAATTTTTTACCTTAAACAATAAAATATTTTTCAAGCAATTTTCATAATTTTCCCGGCTAACTTGCTTAAATCTCTCAAAATTAAACCCATTTTCTGTATCTATAAATATAACCTTGCTGAACTTGCTGTAATTATAAGCTAACATTAGTGCTAAAGTTGTTTTTCCAGTTCCCCCTTCGCCATAAACCAAATTTATTCCAGAATTTAAATCAATTAAATTATCCAGCATTATTAAAATTTAAAACCAAAAGATTTATATAGTCTTTGTATACACAATTGGTATATACCAAAATGGCAGACATATTTGAGACAACAATTATGTGTGAAGATTGCAATAAAAAAACAATCAAAAATGAAATATTTAAAGAAGGATTTAGAATAAGATCATGGGAATGTCCAAACTGCGGAAAAAAATGGTATCATCCGACAGATAAGCAGGAATATGAAGATTTTTCAAAATTAAAAGAAAAAGAATTTCAGGTAAAATTAAGAATGGTTGGAAATTCGTACACAATCTCAATTCCAAGAGAAATAATTTCATTTGAAGAGGAATTTAACAGAGAGGTAAACAAATTAATTTCATTAAGCATGGAAGAGCCTGGAAGAGTTTCATTGTTTTTTCATAAAAGAATAACAAAGATTTATAAAACTCCAAAAAAGGTAGAGAAAAAATGACAGATAAAGAAGTTAAATTAAAAGTCATGGAAGCATTGCAGGAAGAAGCCTACAAAGGAATCGTTAGAATAGATTCAGAAACAATGCATTTGCTCGGAGTTCATTCTGGAGATGTTATTACTATTAACGGTGCAAGAGAAACTGTCGGAATAGTTGATAGAGCTTATCCTACAGATGTCGGCCAAAATGTTATAAGGATGGATGGAATTCTAAGAAGAAATGCAAAGACAAGCATTGGAGAATTTGTTATTGTAAATAAAGCAGAAATTAAGGAAGCTAAAGATATTGTTATTGCACCCGCTCAAAAAGGAGTTATGGTAAAGGCAGATCCGAGAATTTTTAAAAGAACATTATTGGGAAGGGCAGTTGTAAAAGGAGATATAATCGCTCCCGGAGGAACAAAAACAAGACACAGGGCAACATCAGAATCTCCATTTTTCGAGGAAGTTTTTAGTATGTTTGAAGAAAATTTTAATGCTGGATTTGGTATGTCGGGATTAAGATTTATTGTTGTTAACACAAATCCAAAATCAGCAGTTGTTATTACTGAAAATACAGAGATAACATTAAATCCAAAATCAGTTGAAATTACAGAAGAAAAAATCCCGGAAGTTACTTACGAAGATATTGGTGGATTAAAAGAAGAAACATCTAAGATAAGAGAAATGGTTGAATTGCCGTTAAAACATCCAAATTTATTTTTAAAACTCGGTATTGATCCACCCAAAGGTGTTTTGCTTCATGGTCCGCCTGGAACCGGGAAAACATTATTGGCAAAAGCAGTTGCAAATGAATGTGAAGCTAATTTTATTTTAGTTAATGGTCCAGAAATTTTTAACAAATTTTACGGAGAAACTGAGAAAATCATTAGGACTACATTTGAAGATGCTGAAAAAAATGCTCCGAGCATAATATTTATCGATGAAATAGATGCAATTGCCCCAAAAAGAGAGGAGAGTTATGGAGAATTAGAAAGAAGAGCAGTTTCTCAATTACTCTGCATAGATCCAAAAACAAAAATATACTTGCCTGAAAAAATAATTAAAATTAAAAATTTGTATGATAATTTGGACGGAGAATTATTTATTGATGAAAATGATGTTGAGCATAAAATACCAAAAAAAGAAACAAGAGTTCAAGCATTAGATGAGGATGGTAAAATAATCAATGCTAAAATAATTGCTTTAACAAAAACAAAAATTCCAAAATCTTATTTGATAAAACTGGGAAATGGTTCAGAAATAAAAACATCTGAGATTACCAAATTCTTAACCATCAATAATGAAGGAATAAAATGGATTAATGCAAATGAGGTAAAAGAAAATCAGTATATTATTGTTCCTAGAAAAATAAATTTTGATGAAAAAATCCATAAAATTGATATATCTAAGTTATCAAAAAAAGATAAATGGATTATTAAATTACCAGAAAATGGAATATTAAATAAAATTTTTGATCGAAATTATGCATTTTTAAGTGAAATATATAACTTAATAAAAAATAAAGATATCAAAATAAGAATCAGTAAAAAAAGAGGGGATCTAAGGGATAAGGTATTAAATATTTTATTAAAGAAAGAAAAATGTAGTAAAGATGAAATTCAGAATGAATTAAAAATTTCTAGAAAAAGCTTAAACAACGCTTTAAGAATTATTGACAAGGGAGTGATAGACATCACGGAAAATAATATATTATGTTTAAAAGTAAAAATAAATGATTATTTATTGAATGAGATAGAAGAATTTGCATATAAAGAAGACTCAAAAATATACCCAATTCAAAATAAATATTTTATAAAATTGCCGAAAGTTTTAGATGAAAATATGGCCAAATTTTTAGGTTTATTAATTTCAGACGGACATTTATACGATGATGGTGTTAATGTCTTTGGAGAAACAAGTTTGATCGCTAAAGATAATATTGAAAAAGCTTTATCAATTAAAACAAGAATAAGCAAGGTAAATGATTATCTTCGGTTAGATATTGATTCAAAACCATTAGCACAATTTTTTAATGATTATTTTAAAGTTCCAATTGGCAAAAAAAGCCAAATCGTAAGGGCGCCGAAACAGATTTTTAATTCACCAAAATCTGTAAAAGCAGCGTTTATTGCAGGTCTTTTGGAAGGTGATGGGGGTGCAATAGATAAAATTTATGTTAGCAGCAACAGCAAATTTCTTATTTATGATATAATAAATATTTTGTTATCTATGGGGATATTAAGCGCTTTTAAAAAATATAATTCTTATTATGCCGTAGTCTATGGCGGACACGATTCTTACAAAAAGTTTTATGAAATTTTGAATCCGCATTTGGAATTAAAGAGAAAAAAATCTGATTTGTTAAACTTAATAAACAAACAAAAAAAAATATCAACTTTAATTTATCCAGTAAAAGAAAAACTTTATGAAATTAGAAAAAACTTTGAAGTTAGATTAGATGATGAAATGTATAGATATTTATCGCCAAATATTTCTTATAAGATAAACTCAAATATTTTAGGATATATGATAGAAAAATTAGGAAACTTAGAAAATGAATTTGTTTCAGAGGTAAGAAGATTATATAATTCAGACTTAGTCCCATGTTTAGTAAAAGAAGTTAAAGAAATAAAAGAAGAACAAGTTATGTATGATTTGACGACAACAACATCTAATTTCTTAGCAGGCAATATTCCGATAGTTATGCATAACACAATGATGGATGGATTAAAATCTCGTGGAAAAGTTATTGTTATTGGGGCAACAAACAGGGTTAATAGTATTGATCCTGCTTTAAGACGTCCAGGAAGATTTGACAGGGAAATCTCAATTGGTGTACCGAATAAAGAGGGAAGATTGAATATTTTAAAAATACATACAAGAACAATGCCCTTAGCAAAAGATGTTAATCTAAATAAAATTGCAGAAATAACACATGGTTTTGTTGGTGCAGATATTAATGCCTTATGCAAAGAAGCTGCAATGAATGTTTTAAGAAGAATTTTGCCAGAGCTTAAATTAGAAAATCAGACAGATATCCCGAATGAAATTTTAGAAAAATTGATGGTTACAGAACAAGATTTCAATATAGCTTTAAAATTAGTAAGGCCAAGTGCTTTAAGAGAAGTACTAATTGAAAAACCAAATATAAAATGGGAAGATGTCGGCGGTTTAGAAAAAATAAAACAAGAACTTAAAGAAGCTGTTGAATGGCCTTTAAAAAATCCAGAAGCATTCAAAAGATTAGGAATAAAAGCCCCTCGAGGAATTTTGCTTTATGGCCCCCCTGGAACTGGAAAAACATTATTAGCAAAGGCAGTTGCTACTGAATCAGAAGCTAATTTTATTTTAGTCAATGGTCCTGAATTAATTGATAAATTTGTTGGAGAAAGTTCTAAAGGGATTAAAAAAATATTTGAAAAAGCAAGACAAAGTTCTCCTGCAATAATATTTTTTGATGAAATAGATTCAATTGCTTCAAAAAGAGGAACTGAAATTGGTGTTAAGGTGGTTGATCAAATGGTTAATACATTATTAGCAGAAATAGATGGCTTAAAAGGATTAAATGATATTCTTGTTATTGGAAGCACAAATAGACCAGATATACTTGATACTGCCTTGCTTCGTGCTGGAAGATTTGATAGATTGTTGCTTGTTCCACCGCCAAGTAAGCAGGCAAGGCTTGAAATTTTAAAAATACATACTAAAGATATGCCTCTTTCCAAAGATGTTGATATAGATAAAATCGCTGAAAAAACAAAAGGCTATGTCGGAGCTGATTTGGAATCTATTTGTCGAGAAGCAGGATTATTGGCCTTAAGAGAGGATATGAAAGCAAAAGAAGTTAATAAAAAACATTTTGATGAAGCAATTGTAAAAGTCAAGCCAAGTGTACCTGAAGAACTCATGCAACGTTATGAAGAATTAGAAGAAACTTATTTAAAACAAGCAAAAGCAGGATTAATAAGAGAAGTTCCGGATTATTTTGGTTAATTCTTTTTATTTAATAAATAAATGATTAAACAAGAAAGAAAATATGAATATAAAATTTGAATTATCAAAAAAATAAGTATAGTAATTGGATTTGGGAAAAATGTTTCATAATTTGATCCTAGAATGTTAAAACCTTTATCTAAAAATATTATTATAAAAAAAACAGGAGAAAATATTATTTCAATATAATTAATAAAACTAAATTTATTAAAAGTTTCATAATAAGTTCTTCCTTTTATTGGGTTATCTATTTCAAGTAAAACTAATGTTAAAAAAAGTAATATTAAACAAAATACAATCTTCTTTGTTGTTATCTTAAAAAATTCTTTCATTATTATTCTGTTCCGCCATCCATTTTTAGCTCATTAAACCGGATATTTGCTTTTTAAGCTTTTACTCAAATTATTTAAAACAAATTTCTTTCTTTGTTCTGTAAAATAATCAATTAAATCGGTTTGGCTCACCAAGCCGACTAAATTCCCATTCTTAGCAACAGGATATCTTTTGTATCCTTTTTCCCTCATTATCTTATTGACGTAAAAAATATTTGAATCAGGATCAATAACTTCAGCAGGAGAAGTCATTACATCTTTTGCTTTTATTTTTTTTGAATCTATATTTTTTCCAACAACTCTTTTAACCATGTCCCTTTCTGTAATTATCCCTGTTACTTTTTTTCCTTTGACAATTACCGCACATCCAATATCCCTTTCACCCATTTTTTTCGCAATTTCAAAAACAGAATCATCTTCTTTAAATGTAACAACATTCTTAACCATAATATCTTTTATCTTATCCATGATATTAAACTAAATTTCTTTTATATAAATCTTTTTAATCTGCTAAAGTTAATATTTTTGGCTTATCCTTTACAATTAAAGTATATTCATGCTGCGAAACTAATCCTTGGCTTTTCTCAGGCAATTGAGGATAATGATGCAATATTCCTTCCTGCTCCAAAATTCTTAATGCAAAATTAACCTTAAAAATAGGCAGTTTTTTTAACAGCCATCTTTTTGCAAAGGGTAATACATTATAATTTTCCATAATAAATTTTAAAATTTCCCTCGAATTATTATCTCTTGTATTTTTTAGATTCACAACCTTATATATTGTTGAAGGTTTTCCATCCCTTACTAATCCAATACCATTAGTAGCAAAAGGCTCTATTGCAATAATCTGGTTTTCTTTTAATTCTGTCTTATCATTATTGTTAAAATTTGGAATTGAAAAATTAGCATGCTCCTCATAGACATTTATTCCATGCCCTGATAAGTTTTTTATTGGATTAAATCCAAATTCTTTTATTGTTTTTTCTATAACTTCCCCTATTTCAAATAATTTTGCTCCAGGTTTTACAACTTTTACTGCTTCATTTAATGCTAATTTAGAAGCTTTTAACAATTCTTTATTATTTCCTAAATCAATTGTTAATGCATTATCACCAATATGGCCCTCAACATGAACTCCAACATCTAATTTTACCAAATCATTTTCTTTGAATAAGATTTCTTCATCTAACGGCGTAAAATGAGCAGCCATGTCATTTATTGAAACTTGAACAGGAAATGCAGGCTTTCCATCCAATTCATAAATTTTTTTTTCTACAAGCTCAACAACTTCTTTTACATTATTGTTTATCTTGATTAATTTGCTTCCGTAATTTAATGCTTCTGCCGCAATTTTTCCTGCTTTTTCCCAGTTATTCATTTAAAATTCTCCCAAATTTTTCTGTTCTTTATTTAATAATTTATCTTTATTTATTCCAAAAACTTCAAAAATCTTTTCAACAGAAGGAATTATCTGATTTTCAATATAATATTTTGAATCATAATCCTTACATTCATTCGGGATTTTTGCTTTATCCCTTATTATTCCTGGTTCACTGCTTACAATAAAATAAATGCTTGCTCCGGGACTTACATCATAACCTTTTATTTTCATTTTTCTTGCAACAGCAACATGCGGTCCTATTTGCTTATAGCTTTCAAGCGGCATTTTTAATTGCTCCTTAATTATCATTTTTTTTAATTCAATCTTTTTGTTATTAATTTCATTTATAATTTTTCTTACATGCTTTAATGCATTTTCATGTTTTCCTTCTTTTAATATTAATTCAATAACTTTTAACTGTGTCTCGCGTGCAATAACACTCCAATCTTTTCTTACAGTTTCAAATCCTATTATTTTTAATTTATTATTGTCATCTATTAACGCATATTTTTTCTTTGCACCTGAAGAATCTCTTTTTTTTCCCACAAAAATTCCCCTCTTATAAAAATTTTCCAATTCTAATTCCATCAAGCTTGGAAGTTCTTCATTTACTTTTTTCATAAAGCTTAATGCATCTTTTCTTGTCTTATTTTTTAATGAAATTGCAATTGAATCAGTGTCAGAATAAATAACCTCAAACCCGTCTTTCTCAGCTTTTTTTATTGTATCTTGGATATACTGCCTTGCAAATGCTGTGATGCTCGATGCACATTCTTTGCTGTAATATCTTGCCCCAAAAAATCCATACATTCCATAGGTTGAATTTCCTATTGTCTTTAACGCATAGCTTCTTGCCTTTAATGTTGCATTATTTTCTTTTTTTATTAATTCTTTTATCCTATTTCTTCTTAAAATAATCTCCTTCAAAACTTTAGGAATAAATCCTTCTTTTTTAGTATCAAAATAATAAACATGTTTTTTTTCATTTTCAATTATCTCTGGAGTTTTATACCCATTTTTATTATTCAAATTTCCAGGATAAATATTTTTTGAAACAATCAAGCTTGCATATAATGCCCTAAAATCAAAAACAACAACTTCATCATAAAAACCAATTTTTGGCTCCATTACAAATGCTCCCTGGTAAGTTTCATATCTTCTTTCAGATATTTCATTATATTCTGGTTTATTTGGAATAATCTCATTAAATTCTTTAGCTCTTTTTATCAAATAATTTTCAACTAATTGTCCGTAGCTTATTCTTGATAAATCATAAACAGAAATCCCCACTAACTTAACTAATTCGCTTAATACTGGAAATATTTTTTCGAATAATTTGTAAGTTAGTTCAACGTCATGTAGATTATATTCATAAAAGTTTTCTATATCTTGGTTTTTGTCCCATGCTTCCATTGCTTCTTCAAAATCAATTTCTTTTTTCCCCTCATTTAACAATTCTTTTGCAACAGAATCTAGACTGTAAGAATCTAACTGCAGGTTTGCTGCCATATTTTTTTTTATGAATTTTAGTAAATCTAGATGAATTATCCCGTTTATTTTCGCATTTGTTTCTAATCCTCGGGTAAATTTAAGATTAGAATTATCTAAACCTAAACATAAATCAATCTTGTATTTGTCTGCTCTTGTTTTAATATACGGAAAATCAAAACTATCTGAGTTATATCCTATTAAAATATCAGGTTTATTTTCCTTGATTAATTCAATAAATCTCTCAATCATTTCAGATTCAGAATCAAGAAATTCAACATAATTTGGAGCTTTGAATTTTTTCCACGTTAATATTTTTTTAATGTTTTTTCCATATAACCCAATCATTAATATTGGGTCATTCTTGGCTTTTTCAATTCCACCTAATGAACTATAAACCTCTATGTCAAGAACAATTGCATTTAAATCATCATAAAAATCATTATTCTTTTGTTTTATTTCTCCCTGAACACAAATATCATATTTTTGATCATTTATCTCTTCTCCTTGAACTTCGCATAAACTTAATATGGTTATCTCCTTGTCAAACAAATATCTCTTAGCAAAATTAATATCATCCTCTTTGACATCTAATTCTAAATTCCTTAATTCTTCAGAAATATTTTTTAGAGCTTTAATATTATTAACCTCAACTTTTATTGCCTTTACTTCTCTTCCTAAATAATTTTTGTCATAAATCTTTGTGCTTATTATTTTAAATTCATCATTCTCTAAATCTAAATTATCAATTTTCTTTTTTACTTTCTCGATATTATCATCAAAAACCCAGAAATAAGGCTTTAATGAATCATCATAAACGCATATTTTTTCATTCTTTTTTGTTGTTCCAAAAACCCTTATGATTCCTTGATTATTAAAATCGATATCTACAGGATAAAATTCAACTTTGATTTGCATATTATTATTAAGTTAAAATCTTATTTAAACCTATTGCAAAAACTCAAATAATGGTTTATTGCTTAATAAATTTAATCCTGGCTTGAAAACATAAGCATATTTATCATCAAAATAACCGCATCTGAAGTTTTCTAAGTTAACATTTGTTCTTTTGCTCAGCATTAATGAATAAAAATAAATCTGTGTTGCAGCATACTTTTCATCATAGGAATTTGGCTTATAATCCCATATCCATATTTTTCCATCTTCTATCCTTAAAATATCAATGTGTCCCGTTAAAGGGGAGTTCATCTTGAATGTTTTTGTAAGTTCATTTAATTCTTCTTGATTAATCCATATCGGAATTTCCATTGCAATTGTTTTATCATCATTTTCAAGCATAAACACCTGGACTTTAGGGTGGGCTTCCTTAAATCTTTCTTTATTAACATTTAAACCCTGCCTTGCTAAATCGCTCATCTCATGTCCTGAAATCTGGTGCAGTTTTAAATTATTTAATTTAAATTTTAATCCAGAGCTTCTCGGCCCTGAATTAAAGTAATCATTAGGACATTCAAAAAACATTTTATCAAGATAATTTTTTAAAGAATTAAATCCATTGCATAATTTGTTTAACTTAACATCATGAACTTTATAATTGTAATATCCCCCTTTATGGTCTAAAACAATATTTTTTATCATTAAAAATAAAATTCTTGATTAATTTATATTATTTTCTAATTATTCGTTTCTGTCTAATCTGCTGTCAAAGTGTTCAAAATAATGTTCAGAATCAGAAGACTCTCCCCTATAAATCGGCTGTCCCCTTAAAACAATCTTCTTTTTATTTGATTTTTTTTCAACAATTGAATTTATCTCTATTTGATTAATATCAAAGCCAAATTTTTTATTACATTCACTTACTTCTTTTTCTAATAAACTTGTTTCCTTGGGAATAAATGAGAAGTCTCCATTGATCGATTTATCAAAATAATCCTTATAATCTTTTAAATCTAATTTTAGAGAATTGAACATATCTGTAAATTTTATTGCTGAAATATACCCTATTTTGGAGATAACATACCCTGAAAGTTCTAAATTTAATCCATATTTTTTAGAAAAAATATAAGCTTCTGATTTAATTTCACTTTCTCCTAATTTATTATACTCATTAATTTTATTTTCAGGTAATCCTTGTCTTGTTATTTGCTCTAATGCTTCAAACCTCGCTTGCCCTTTTAATCGTTTTACTATAACTGGTAATTTTTCAGACATACTAAAAATAACTTAATATAAATTTTTAAAGCTTTTGGTAGTATTTATAAATTCTTTTTCTTGTTAAATATTATGGGTTTGCAAATCTCTGAATTAGTTCCAAAAAAAGAAATTTCATTTAAGGATTTGGAAGGAAAAAGGATAGCCATAGATAGTTCTCAGATGCTTTATCAATTTTTAAGTTCAATAAGGCAGCAAGATGGCACCCCTTTAATGGATTCTCAAGAAAGGGTGACTTCTCATTTGCAGGGAATAATAACAAGAATAACTAATTTAATCTCCCAAAATATAAAGCTTTGTTTTGTATTTGACGGAAAAGCCCCTTTATTGAAGATTAAGGAACAAGAAGAGAGAGAATACAGAAAACAATTAGCAGAAGAAAAATTTCAGGAAGCAAAAGAAGAGCAAGATGAAGAATCTATGTTAAAATATTCAAAACAGAGCATAAGATTAAAAAGAGAAATGATAGAAGAAAGCAAGGAATTAATTGAATATTTGGGTTTGCCCGTAATACAAGCTCCTTCAGAAGCAGAAGCACAATGTGCATTTATGGCTGAAAAAGGAGATGTCGATTTTGTTGGAAGCACAGATTATGATTCTTTATTATACAATGCGCCAAGATTACTTAAAAATCTTACAGTTTCTCAAAGAAGAAGATTATCATCTGGGGCTTACATAAATATTTCTCCAGAATTAATTGAATTAAAAGATGTTTTAAATAATCTAGGAATAAACCAAGATCAATTAATAGTTATTGCAATATTAATCGGAAATGATTATCATGAAGGTGTTCCTAGAATCGGACAGAAAACAGCTTTAAAACTTGTTAAGCAATATAAGAATTTTGACGAGTTATTCAAGGAGGTTAAGGCCGATTTCAACTGGAAAGAAATTTATGCAACATTCAAGAATATGCCGATTATAAAAAATTACCAGTTAAAATACAAACATCCTGATGTAGAAAATATAATGAAACTTCTTGTTGATAAACATGAATTTAACCAGGAAAGGGTTCAGAAAAACCTTGACAGAATTTTGAATATTAAAAAAAGCAATGAGCAGAATAATTTGAATAAGTGGTTTTAATGCTTTCTTTTTTTATTGAATGGTTTTTCATAAAAATGCATCATTCTCCATATCCTGGGAATTCTTTCTAACGGCCTTAAAATTCTTGTAAATAATGAGGTTCTTTCTAGCCTAGATGCTTCTTGTATCTCTCTTAAGATTCTTTCTTCTTCCTGAATTTCCCTTGCAATTCTCCCTACTTCGACCCCGCTGTGAATTATTTTTTGGCTTTCAATTAAGCTTTCCCTTATCCTTGTTAAAATTAAAACTTCTTCAACTAATCTAAATAATAAGAAAAAAGGAAATACCGCAATTATATCTATCCAATATTTTTTCAGGAATAATTTAGCATTTTTAACCCTATAATATTTAAAGCTTAAATCAATTATGAATATAATAACTATAAAATAATCTAATAATAATATCTCATTTTCATAAGGAATTGTTTTTTCATGATAAAAAAAATCTAATATAATCAATATTAATAATATAAAAACTAAGTACGGAATTATTTTATCAGTTAAATATTCCAGTTTATGCATCCATAATTTCATAATAGTTAGTAAATTTGTTATTATTTAAAGATTTTCAAAAAGTTTAAATACCTCAAATAATTAAAGAATATTAATGGCAGAGAATGAATTGCAGTTTATTGGACCGATTGTAATGGGTGCAATAATTGGGTTATATGAGCTAATTTTAATACATAGAGATGAAAATTTTAGGGGAAGTCACTGGTTTAGTCACGGATTGCATTCTGCTTTTTGGGCAATGCTTGCTGTATTTGCTACAATGAATGTTGAGTATGCATATTCAAATTTAACTTTCTTGCAAGGAATCCCTTATCTAAATAATCCTTTAATATTCAGAATTTTTATTGGATTTGTTACGATGATAAAGGTTCATGCCGCTTCAGCTGTAGTTAAAACGACTGTTGGAAGCTCAAAAGGATTAAAGGAAACATGGGCCCATAGCTTTATTGTAAGTGCATTAGTTGTTTTAGCACCTTATGTATGGCCGTCTTTAGAGCCGATTGTAAGCCCTTATTTTAATAAAGGAAATTAATTCATTCGATTACAATCTAATAAGATTAATTTAAATTTCTTTAATTGCTTGCTAATTCCTCTATTTTCTTTAATCTTTCATTTATATTATCTAATTTTGCATTTATAGTTTCCAATCTGCTTAGAATTAATTCCTGCTTATCTGAGTTTGGATAATCATTTACAGATTGAGAGAATGTGTTTAATGACTGAGAATTGCTTTCATTTAAATCTAAATTATCCTCTGGAAATTCTTCTTTCTTTTTCTTGAAAATTTTGAAAGGATTAAACATTTTTATAAAATTACGGGCGAGTTACAATATAATTTGTTATTTGTTTT
>Ga0194120_10000598_pt1 | contig 68336 bp, 48 predicted proteins | sample TA2MahCa65mmetaG_FD_148642 | JGI IMG/M metagenome (GOLD analysis project Ga0194120, IMG submission 148642) | Freshwater microbial communities from Lake Tanganyika, Tanzania - TA2015019 Mahale Deep Cast 65m | ecosystem: Environmental > Aquatic > Freshwater > Lake | place: Tanzania: Lake...
CTTGGTCCGCGAGCTGGCGACCCACTGAGCAAGCAAACGGGCCCAAGAAATGATTGAGTAAATCATTTCCGGGCCCTAAGATCCGCACCCCGCCGCGCCCCCCGCGGCCGCAGGACCCGCCATGCCGCCGCGCCCGCTTGTCGCCACCGTCGCCGCCGTCGCCCTGACGCTGTCGGTGGCCTGCCAATCGCCCACACCGCCGCCTGGCGCTGACGCGGGCGACAGCCAATGGGCCGACCTGGGGTCAACGGACAGCGCCGCCGTTCCAGCAGACACCGCCGCCTCCCCCGACAGCGCCGAAGTCGCCGCCGCGCCGTGGAATCCGACGGCGACCGTGCCGCACCAGCCGGGCCCCACGGCCTCCGGGCCGCTACAGGCCGGGCTCGGCGTCGCGCTTTTGCATGGCCCCATCGGCGTCAGCATGGGCGGCTTTGCCGGGCGCTTTACCGGTGTCCACACCCGCTGGAGCGGATCGCTCAAGGGCACCGCCGGCATGTATGGGCGCATGACCGCGAAAGCCTTGGCGCTGCGGGTAGGCACCGAAACCCTGGTGCTGGTCAAGGCGCCGCTCTTGACCTCGGACTCGTACCTGCTGGGCCGCATCGAGGCGGCGGTGCAGGCGCGCACGGGGGTCGATTTGCGCGGCCGCATCATCACCGGCGCCGGCCACAGCCACCACGAGACGGCGCGGTTCTGGCCGATTCCGCCCGGCCTCGGCGCCATCGGCATGGACACCTTCGACTACGAGGTGGCGGAGCTGCTGGCCCACCATTTCGCGGTGGCGATCCAGCGCGCGCTCGCCGACCTCGGTCCCGCCGAGTGGGCGTGGGCGGCGCACGAAAACTGGGATCCCACGGGCCTCGTGTACCGCGACCGCCGCGGCGCCAACGACCCGACCTGGGGCAAAGATCCGCGCCTGACGCTGGTCGGCGTGCGGCGGCCGGGGGCGACGGCGCCTTTCGCGCTGGTGGTCAATTTCCCCATCCACGGCACGGTGCTGGGCGATGACAACGATCTACACAACGAAGACGCCCCCGGCTACGTCGAACACAAGCTGGAAGACGCGTTGGCCGACGCCACCGGCAAGCCGACGACGGTGCTCTTGCTGCAGGCCGCGGGCGGAGACGCCAGTCCGGGCGGCGACCAGCTCGGCCATCCCGGGCCGGCGCGCCTTGAACGCATTGGCGAACTGGCCGCGGGCCTCATCTTGCCCAAGGTGCCGGCGCTGACCTACAAGCCCGCCATGGACTTGGCCGTGCGCACGGTGCGGTTGGACATCGACTACGACCACTTGTACGCCGACGCCGACCTCAAGGGCGAGTTCGTCAACGAGGAGAACGTGGCCTACACCTGGGGCGGCTGGCAGTGCGTGGTGCCCGGCCTCACGCCTGGCCAGTCGATGAAGGGCAAGCCCAAGCAGTGCCTCGACCTGTCGGTGCTTTTGCCGGCCTTTGGCGAGACGCTGCCGTTTGGCGAGTTGAACCAGGTTGTGCTGACGGCCGCCAAGCTCGGCGACCTCGGCCTTATCACCCTGCCCGGAGAGCCGACCTATTCGCTGGTGCAGTTCGCGCGGCAGCAGGTCGAGGGCAAGCTGGCCGGGCTCGGCAGCTTGATGGTGGTCGGCTATGCCCAGGACTACTTTCTGTACCTGACCGCCCCGGACGACTGGATGGTCGGCGGCTACGAGTCGCAGATGAGCGTGTGGGGGCCGGCGGCCGGGCGCTTCTTTGCGCGCGGTGGCCTCGATCTGCTGACCAACCTTTGGGCGGGCAAGACCCAGCCGACGTTCTGGCAGGCCTCGCCGTACCTGACCCAGCCGGCCGCCCAACCGCCGCGGACCGAGGAGGCCGCCGTCGACGCAGGCCAGTGGGTGCAAGCGCCGCCGTTGGACGTGTCGCGGACGCAAGTGGCGGAGTTGGCGTTCTTGGGCGGCGACCCGGCGTTCTCGATCCCGCGGGTGTCGCTGCAGCGCCAGACGGCCGATGGGTTCGTGGCCGTGCCCGCGCGCAACCTGCGCCCCGGTGCGACCTACGACAACACCCGCTACGAGATGTTGACCCTGTACCAGCCCGACCCGCCGCCGAACGCCGACACGCAGCCCAAGCGCAAACACATCTGGCGCGTGCGCTGGGAGGTGCCGATCGACTGGCCCACCGGCACCTACCGCTGGCGCATCGCGCTATACCCGCCCGAGACCGGCCACAGTCAGGCCACACAGCAATGGGAGAGCGCCCCGTTCGCAGTCCACCCGGCCGAAAAGACGACCGTGCAGGCCGAGCGCAAGGGTTCGCAACTGCTCGTCCGCGTGGACGTCCAGGGCCAGCCGTACAGTTTGGACGGCAAGCACTCCTGGCCCAAGGCCGGCTGGCGGCTGCTCGACCGCGACGAGAAACATGGCGTGCCGGCCCGGCTGCGGGCGCCGCTGCAGGTGGTGGTGCAGGCCGGCGGTCAGAAGCTGTCGTTCCCGAGCGTCGCCTACGATGCAGCGCAGAAGGCCCACGTCGTCGAGGTCGGGCCGGCGGCGGCGGCTCCCGGGCCGTGGCAGGTGCAGGCCGAGGTCGCCGGGTCGAGCGGGCCGCTGTGGGCGGTGCAGGTGCCGTAGGGGACTGGAAAATAATAAGCCGATCACTCTCACATCAGGACGGAGCCGCGAGTCGGACCTTTGGTCCGCGAGCTGGCGACCCACGGAGCAAGCAAACGGGCCCGAGAAATGATTGAGTAAATCATTTCCTGGCCCTAGGGGAAGATGCCGCCGGCCGCACCGATGCAGTTCACGGCACGGGGTAGTAGACTTCGACCTCGTCCAGGGTCCAGTCATTGTAGCCACCGGCGAGGAAGCCCTGGCACTCCGGCACATTTGGCGAGCACGGCATGGAGGTCGCCGGGCAAGTGTACGTGTGACCGAGATTGCTGAAGCCCTTTTTCATGCCGCCGTCGAGGTGGAGGTCGTGCCCGCCACCAAAGGTCGGTCCGTAGCTTGCTTGTACGTACATCGCGAACTTGCTGTTGCACCCCTGGACGGGCAGCTTGGCGCCTTTGTTGAGTTGAAAGAGCCAATTCTCCAAGCTGGCCACATAGGACCCGCCGCCCGCCCACGACTTGGCGGCAAATCCACCGAACAGCAAACCGCTGGTGCTGTGCATGACGACCATCGACATCGGGGCGGCGTCGCACAAGGTGTGGAACACCTTTGACGAGAAGCCATCCTTGGTCGCCTTGTAGCACAGTTGCCACTTCTGCCCGGCCTTGCCATACCACGTATTGAGCTGCTGTTGCTGTGTGAAACCCAGCAGGGTCGCCCCTGCAAACGGCATGCACACGCTGGGCGGGTCCGCTCCGCACGGCGACGGAGCGCATTTGCCCTGTGCGCAGTAGTTGCCGCCGCCGCACGGCTGCCCGTCATTGGTCGGCGCGTTGGCGCACCCCTTGACCTTGTCGCAACTATCCGCCGTGCAAGGGTTGTTGTCGTCGCAGTCCTTTGCGTTGCCACCCTTGCACGCGCTGTCGGCGCACGCCTCATTGACGGTGCATGCATCGCCGTCGTCGCACGCCCCGCCGTTGGGGATCGGCGCGTTGCTGCAAACCCCGGTCTTGCTGTCGCACTTGTCGAGCGTGCACTGCTTGCCGTCGTCGCAGTCGATGGGCGAGGCGGTGCTCTTGCGGATGCGGTAGGCGTCGTACACGTAGGCCGAGCCGACGCCAGCGATGGCGATGCCGGATGGGTATTGCCAGGTGGCCGCGGTGCCGAGGCCGTCGAGCAACGACGCGGTGCCGTTGCCGGTGTCGGTGACGACCGTGCCCTTGGTGGTCAAGCGGCGCATGCGCCGGTTGTTGTAGTCCGCGACCAGAATCTGACCTTGGGAATCGACGCCCACGGCATACGGGGCGTTGAACTTGGCAGTGGCGACTGGGCCGTCCGCGTAGCCAGCAGACCCGCCAGCGACCGTGGACACCTGGCCTGCGGCGAGCTTGCGAATGGCGTGGTTGCCGCCGTCGGCGAGGTAGAGCGCACCGTCTGGCCCAAAGGCCATGCCATACACTTGGTTGGTGAACGTGGCCGAACTCGCCGCCCCATCCTGCTTGCCGGCACTGCCGCTGCCGGCAACCGTGGTCACGGTGCCATTGGTGATCTTGCGAATGCGGTAGTTGTTGACGTCGAACACGAACACCGCACCTGCGCTGTCCACCGCCACGGCCGTTGGGTAGTTGAAGCCAGCACTCGACGCCGGCCCGTCGGCATACGATGGGCTGCCCGAGCCGGCCAGCGTCGACACCTTCTGGGTCGCAGGGTCGTAGAGCCGAATTCGGTGGTTGGCGTGGTCGGCGATGACCAGCCGCCCCAGCGAGTCGAATGCCAGGCCCCACGGGTTCTTGAACTGCGCCGTCGCCGCGTCGCCGTCGGTGTAGCCTGGCTTGGTGCACTGGCCCACCTCGCTGGTCACCTTGCCCTGCGGCGTCATCTTGCGCAGACAGTGATTGCCGCTGTCCGCGAACCACAGGTCGCCGTTCTTGTCCACGACCATGCCCCAAATCTGCCCAATCTGCGCCACCGAACCCGTTCCATCCTTGTAGCCATTGGTGCTGCCCGCGACCGTGGCCACCACCGCCTGGTCGGTCACGCACTTGCCGCCCACGCAGGTGTCGGCCGGCGTGCAGGCGTCGCCGTCCGTGCAACTGGCGGCGGTCGGGTGGTTGTCGCAGGCGCCGGTCAGCGCGTCGCAGCCGTCCCAGGTGCAAGCGTTGCTGTCGTCGCAGTTCTTTGCCGATCCGCTGCACGCCCCTTTGCCGTCGCAGGTGGTGTTGGCGGTGCACGCCGTGAAGTCGTCGCACTTGGCGCCGGCCGACAGCGGCTTGAACACGCAATTGCCCGTCGCCTTGTCGCAAGCATCGGCGGTACACGGCTGCAAGTCGTCGCACAGCACTGCGCTTTTCGGCGTCAGCTTGCGCAGCGCGTACATGTCGCCGACCACGAGGGCCTTGTTGTCGTCCCAGGTCAACGACATCGGGCCCAGCAGGGAAAACGCCAGGGCGTCACCGGCCTGTTTGCTGGAACCGCCGCCGGCCAGCGTCGTGACCTGGTCCTTGGCGAGCAGGCGGATCCGAGCGCCGTCGGCCAGGTACAGTTCGCCATCCGGGCCAGCTACCATGCCTTGCACATTGGTGAACTTGGCCGAACTGGCCGCGCCGTCCTGAAAGCCTGAGGCGCCGCTGCCGGCGAGCGTGGTGACGGTGCCGTCGGTTTTGATCAAGCGGATGCGGTAGTTCTCGAAGTCGTACACGGCGACGTTGCCGTCGGGCAGCAGCGCCATCGCTTCCATGTAGCCGAATTTCGCTGAACTGCACGCGCCATCGGCGTAGCCACTGGAGCCCGAGCCGCACAGCGTGACAACCTGGCCATCGGGCTTGATGGCGCGCAGGCGGCGGTTGGCGGTGTCGAGCACGTACAGCCAGCCGCTGGCCTTGTCGAATGCGAGTTCCGACACCGTCGAGAATTTTGCGTCGGCAACCGGGCCATCGAGGTATCCCGCGCCCGCTGCGCCGGACCAGGTCGTCACATACCCGTCTGGCGCGACCTTGCGAATGCGGCTGTTGCCGCGGTCCGCGACGTAGAGATAGCCCTGGCCGTCCAGCACCAACCCCGCGGGGTTGTAGAACAGCGCCTTGTCCGGCGGCCCGTCGGTCGCGCCGAAGCCAGTGCTGCCCACGACGGTGACGATGTCGCCCTGGGGCGTGAGCTTGCGAAGGCGGTGGACATCCGCCACCCAGATCGCCCCGTCGGCGGCGCGGGCGACACTGTAGGTCGCGACGAAAAGCGCTTGGGCCGCGGGCCCGTCGGCCGTGCCGCTCTTCTCCGCGCCCGCCAACGTCGCAATGGTGTAGCCCACCGGCGGCAGGCACTTGCCGGTCGCGCACGTTTCGCCGGTGGTGCAGCCGTCGCCGTCGTCGCACGGTCCCGAGATCGGCGCGTTGAAACAGGCGCCCGTCTGCTTGTCGCAGCCGTCGTTGGTGCAGATGTCGCTGTCGGCGCAGTCCTTGAGGCTGAAGTAGTAACACTTGACGGTCTTGTCGTCGCAGGCGTTGGAGGTGCAGGCGTCGTTGTCGTTGCACACCTGGAGATCGTAGCCGGTGGCGTCGGCCTTGCACGTCGCGACTTGCGGACCCGCGCACTTCTGGCTGCCGGGCGGCCAGCAAGCGCTCGCCGCGCACGCACCGTTGACGCACGCCTGTTTGCCCGCGCTGCAATCGACAACCTTGGTCGCGCTCAGGCCCTTGGCGTCGCACTTGTGCACCTCGAAGCCGGCGCAGAAGCTGCTGTCGGGCTTGCACACCTGATCCTTGCACTGGCCGGCGTCGCAGACCTTGTCCGTGCCGCACGCAAACTGCTGCCACGACAGGCCGTTGTCGGCACAGATGGCCAACTTGCCGGCTTGGCATTCCGTGGCCTTGGGTGTGCAGATGGGCGATTTGCACACGCCGGCCTCGCACACCTGCTTGGTCTGGTTGCAGTCGGCGATGACAACCATGTTCAGGCCCTTGGCATCGCATTGCTCGGCGACGTTGCCGTTGCAGGCCTTGGCGCCGGGCGCGCAAATGGCGGTCTTGCACAGGCCCTGGTCGCACACCTTGCCACTGACGCAATCCGTCAGATACCAGGACAGGCCGTCGTTGAGGCACAGCGCCAACTGGCCGCCCTGGCACGACGCTGCATTGGGCGTGCACACCAGCGATTTGCAGGTGCCTTTGTCGCACACCTGGCCGGTCTTGGCGCAGTCCTGGGTGGCGGTGTAGCCCAGGCCCTTGGCGTCGCACGTCTCGACCACCTTGTCGGCACACTGCTTGTTGCCCGGCGTGCAGACGGTGTCCTTGCATTGGCCCTGGTCGCACACCTTGCCGCTCGGGCAGTCGATCTTGATCCAGTCCAGGCCGCTGTTGGTGCAGATGGCGAGCTGGCCGCCCTGGCAACTGGTGCTGTTGGGGGTGCACAGCAGCTTGACGCACCCGCCATTGCTGCACACCTCGCCCGTCTTGGCGCAGTCGGCAAGCGCGGTCTGTGCCAGGCCTTTGGCGTCGCACTGCTGGACCACCGTGCCGTTGCACGACTTGTCGCCCGGCTTGCACAGGATCGGCTTGCACTGGCCTTGGTCGCACACGGCCCCGCTCGCGCAATCGGCTAGGAGCCTGTCGGCGAAACGCCAGAATCGGCAGATTCTGGCCGACAGGCTCCTAGGCAGGCCGCGGCTGCGGCCTGCCAGCGACCGAAACTGCCTGAATTTACTTCAGACAGTTCTTGGTCGCTGCCCCGATCGCAACCAGCACGGAGCCAGTCGGACGATAGTCCGACAGGCTCCTAGCGTCCACGCCAGGCCATTGGTGTTGCAGATGGCCAGCTTGGCGCCCTGGCACTCGGTGCTGTTGGGGGTGCAAACCACATTCTTGCACAGGCCCTGGTCGCACACCTGGCCGGTCGCGCCGCAGTTGGCCACGGTGCTGACACTGGTGCCGAGGGCGTCGCACAGCTCGATGGCGTTGCCCTTGCACGCCTTTTCGTTGGGCTTGCACACGGTCGTCTTGCAGGTCCCCTTGTCGCAGACCTGGTTGGCCGCGCAGGTGGCGCTTGCGAATGCCGTGCCGTTGCTGTTGCAGGTCAGGGTCTTGTTCGCGCCGTCGCAGGTCTTTTCGCCGGGCTTGCAGATGGGCACGACGCACTTGCCGGCCGAACACGACAGGAAGGTCTTGGTGCAATCCTGGACGGCCTGACTGGCAGTGCCGGTCGCGTCACACTGCCGCACCACGTCGCCGTCGCAGGTGAGCGCATTGGGCTGGCACACCACCGCCTTGCAGGCCCCGGCGACACACGCCGAGTAGGCAGGGCACGCGGCTTGGGTCCAGGCCATGCCGTCGAGCGCGCACGTCGCCAACTGACCTTGTTGACATTCTGTGGCGGCCGGCTTGCACAGTGGTTTCTTGCACTGCTGCTGGTGACAGACCTCGCCGGCCGCCGCGCAGTCTTTGTTCAGCTTGGGCGCCACGCCCTTGGGGTCGCACTGCATCAACTTGTCACCCGCGCACGACAGGTCGCCCGGCTTGCAGGTCGTCGGCACGCACAGGCCGGCATCGCACACCTGGCCAAACGGGCAGGTGATCTTGGCCCACTGGCTGCCCTTGGCTGCGCACGTCGCCAACTGGTCGCCCTGGCACTCGGTGGCGCCGAGCTTGCAGATGACCGCTGCACAGGCGTTGCCCAGACATACCTTGCCGCCGGCCGCGCAATCTTCGGCGATGGTGGCGGTCAGCCCCACGGCGTCGCACAGGCTGACCTTCTCACCCTGGCACATCTTGGTCTTGGGTTCGCAGACCATCGGCTTGCAGGTGCCCCCACCGCACGCCTGACCCGCCGGGCAGGGCACGACATCAAAGGCCAACCCCTTGGCGTTGCACACTGCAAGGTCGGGACCCTGACACACCGCCGCGCCCGGCTTGCACACGGGCGCCTTGCATGCCCCGGCATCGCACGCCTCGCCGGTCTTGGCGCAGTCGACCAGCAGCGGATTGTTGGCACCGGTTGCGTCGCACTGGTGGACTTCGCTGCCGTTGCACGATTTCTCGTTCGGCTTGCAAATGACCTTGACACACACCGACTTGTCACAGGTCTGGCCGCTCGGGCACGGCTCAGCGGACCAGCCGAGCGCGTCGGCGTTGCAGGTGGCCAAGAGTCCCGATTGGCACTGTGTGTCGCCGGGCGTGCATGCCTTGGCCACACAGGCACCTTTGTCGCACGCTTGTTGTTGCGCTGCGCAGTCGGTGGCAATTGCCCAGTCGGTGCCGTCGACCGAACACAATGCAGACTTGAACCCCTCGCATTTCTTGGTTCCTGGCTCGCAAATCTTGGGCTTGCAGGCTGCGCCGGCGCACACCTGGCCGGCGGGGCACGCCGCGCCCACCCATTGCAGCCCGTCGCTGGCGCAGGTGGCGAGCAGGCCCGCCTGGCATTCGACGGCGCCCGGCTTGCACACCAAGGTCTTGCATGCACCCGCCACGCAGTTCTGTGCCTTGGCGGTGCAGTCCTCCTTCTTCTGGCTGGCCGTGCCGACCGGATTGCACTGGAACACCACATCGCCATTGCACACCGACTCTCCGGCCTTGCACACGTCGGGCACGCAGGCGTTGGCGTTGCAGAACTCCGTAGCGCCGCAATCGGCGTCGTCCTGGCAATCGACACACCCGACCCCTGGCGCGCACACAAGGCCAGATTTGGCGCAGTCCTTGCTGCTGGTGCACGCCTTGGGCTTGTCGACGCACTGCCCAAACGCGCACGCCTGGCCGTCCGCGCAATCGGCGGCCTCGATGCAATCGGCGCAGAATCCGCTCTTGGCATCGCAGACCGCGGCGGCCGAGGTACATTGCTTGCTGCTGGTGCACGCCACCGGGGCTACGCATTGGTTGGCCACGCATCGGCTGTGGGCGACGGGACAGTGACCTGGCATCCGGCACTGCACGCACTGGCCGGTGGCGGGCAGGCAAGCGGGCAACGCTTTGGGGCAATCGTCGCTGGTCGCGCAGGTGGCAGAGACTTCGGGCGCGGCGTCGGCGGTGGCCTCGGCGACTGTCCACGCGTCATCGCCCGCGGTGGCCTCGTCGGTCGCGTCGCCGCCCACCGAGGCAACGTCGCCGTCGGCCGGGCCCGCATCGACCTTCTGGGTCAGGTCGCGACGGGTTTCTCGTCGCAGGCGATGGCGAACAGGGTCGCCAGATAGGCCAGTCTGGTGCGGGCGGCGTGCATGGCGGGCCTTTCGGCCACGGCGTGTGGCCGGCGTCGATCGACGTGGCGGCTGTGTAGCAGTTCTGGGGGTTGTCGTCAAGGCGTTTTCGTCGATCCGCAGGCCGGTTGCGAGGCCGCGGACGCCAGCCGAGACGGGCCGAACGAGGCCATGCCCGGCCCCTGCGCAAGGCGCGCGCCCACACCGGTGCGCTGCGCCAATCGTGCCAAGGCGGCCTGCGCCCCGTTTGGCACCCGCGGCAAAACCGCCTACACTGGCCGCCCTCCGACCGCCGCCGTGGAGCCGCCCCGTGCACGCAAGCCCCTTGGACAGCCCGCCCGAACCCGCACTGGTCCCATTGCGGCTGGTCGTCAACGGCGAGGCCCGCGAACTGCGCGTCCAGCCGATGCGCCGCCTGCTCGACGTGTTGCGCCTCGACCTCGGCCTGACGGGCAGCAAAGAAGGCTGCGGAGAAGGCGAGTGCGGCGCCTGCACGGTGCTCGTCGATGGCAGTCCGGTCAACGCATGCCTGATTCCGGTCGTCCAGTGCGACGGCGCAACCATCGTCACCATCGAGGGGTTGGCGCAACACGGCGGCATGCGCGCCATCCAGCGGGCGTTCGTCCGCTGCGGCGGCGCCCAGTGCGGCATCTGCACGCCGGGCATGGTGGTCACGGCATCGTGGCTCGTCGATACCCACGTCGGCAAGCCGCTGCCCGAGGTCGCCATCCGCGAACACCTCGCCGGCAATCTGTGCCGCTGCACCGGCTACGGACAAATCGTCGACGCCGTGGTCGAGGCGCTCAACGAGGAGACCGCCGCCGCGGCCGGGAGCGCGCGATGACCCCGACTGCGCCCGCCGTCGTCCGGCCCCGCGACCTGGCCGACGCCCTTGAACGGCTGCGCGTTGCGGCTGGGGATGTCCCGCTGCGGCCCATGGCGGGCTGCACCGACGTGCTCGTGGACCTGCACTTTGGCAAGCCAGCGGCCCCAGCGTACCTCGATTTGTGGGCGCTGCGCGGTGAACTCGGCGGCCTGCGCTGGACCGGCGAGGGGCTGGAGATCGGCGCGCTGTGCACCTACGCCGACGCGCTGGGCAACGCGCGCTTTCGGGCCGAACTGCCCATGCTGGCCCAGGCTTCGGCGTTGGTCGGCGCCACGCAAATCCAGTTCCGCGGCACCTTTGCCGGCAATGTCGAGAACGGTTCGCCCGCCGCCGACGCTGCCCCAGCGCTGATGGCGCTGGACGCTCGGGTGCGGCTGATGTCCGCGGCGGGAGTGCGCGACATCGCGCTCGCCGAATACTACGCGGGCTATCGGCAAACCCAGCGGCGGCCCGACGAGATCATTGGCGCGCTGGTCGTCCCCGCCGAGCGCTTGGGGTGCCAAGGCCAGTGGATGCGCAAGGTCGGCACCCGCGCCTTCCAGGCCATCACCAAGGTCGGGTTGTGCGGCGTGTTCGGTTGGCGCGACGGTCGCCTTGGCGAGGTGCGGGTCGTCGCGGTGTCGATGGCGGCGGTGATCAAGCGCTGTCCCGCTATCGAGGGCTACCTTTCAGGCAAGGCGGTGCGGGACCTCGACCCGGCCGCCCTGCGCTCCGCCCAGGCCGCGGATCTGCGCCCCATCGACGACGTGCGCTCGACCGCCGAATACCGCGCCGAGGTGTTCGCGCGGCTGGTTGAGCAGGCCGCGCGCGAAACTGCCGCCTGAGGCGCACCCCAGATGCCCGCAAAGGCCGAGCCCCCGATGGACGCAGAAGGCCAGCGCTTGCTGCTGCGCCTGCCGGACTTGGTCCGACCCAACGGCAAGCCCGCGGTGCTGGTCACCGTGTTTGCGGCCCAGGGCAGCGTGCCGCGGCGCCCCGGTGCGCGGATGGTGTGCCGCGACGGGCGCCTGCTGGCCGGCACCGTCGGTGGCGGTCACTTGGAAGACCAGGCGCTGCGCGACGCCAACTGGCCGAGCCGCGACAGCACCGCCGACGCCGACGACCCGGGCCCGCTCGCCACCGAAGTCCACGAAGAGGCGACCGAAACTGGCGCGACCCGCAAGCTCATCCGCTATCCGCTTGGCGCCAAACTCGCGCAGTGCTGCGGCGGCGCAGTGTGGCTGCACTTCGAGGAAATCGACGCAGTGCGGGCCCAGGTCCTGGCCGACCACGTCCACGCTTGCGAGCGGTCTGGCGCGGCGTTCGAGACCGTGTTCGGCGACCGCGCGCTGTACGAATCGCCACGGCCCTTGCCGGTGGTGGTCATTTTCGGCGCCGGACACGTCGCGGCGGCGCTGGCCCGCGTGCTGCAGCCGTTGCCGTGGCGGGTGCTGGTCATCGACGAGCGTCCGGCCTGGGCCGACCCCGCGCGCTTCGCCCCCGGCACCGAGGTCGTGTGCGCCCAACCGCTCGGCATCTTGGCCGCGTGGGGATGGATCGGCGACGCTGCGCGCAACTCCGTCGTGGCCCAGCGCGTGCAGGCCCCTGGCCGGCGCCTGCCGGTCGCGCCGCCGCTCGGTGCCACCCGCGCCCTGGTGATGACCCACGACCACGCGCTGGACCGCGACGTGGTCGAGGCCCTCCTGCTCGCGCAGTTCCGCTGTGGGGCGCCCATGCCGCGGCTGGCGTTCGTGGGCATGATTGGATCCAAGTCCAAAGTCGCGGCCACCCGCCAGCGCCTCGGCCGCCGCGGCGTGCCAGAGGCCGAGTTGCAGCGGTTGGTCGCACCCATTGGTCTCTTGGTGGATGGACGCCCGCTCGGCGGCAATGCGCCCGGAGAAATCGCCATCTCAGTTGCGGCGCAATTGTTGGCCCTGCATGGCTGAGCCCGTGGCCGGCGTGTTGCTTGCGGCTGGCCAAGGTCGCCGCGCAGGCGGTCCGAAAGCCTTGAAAACGGTGGACGGCCAGCCGTGGTGGCGCGTCCAGGCCAGCGCGATGGTCGCCGAATTGGGCTGCGTCGTGGCGGTGCTGCACCCCGATGCGTGGCCCGAGGCCGACGGCCCGTTGCTCGGCTGCATTGCGGTGACCGGCAATCCCGAAGCGCCACAGTTGGCGTCTCTTCAGTTGGGACTCGCGTTGCTGCCGATCGGCGCGGCGCTGGTCCTGCCCATCGACTGCCCGTGGCCGGGACCCGCGGTGGCCGCTGCCCTCGCCGACCTGTCCGCGCAGACCGATGCGCTGGCGGTGGTGCCGGCGGTCGAAAGTCACGGCCAACTGCGCCGCGGCCATCCCGTTTGGCTGTCGGGCCCGGCGGTCGCCGCCGTGCTTGCCTTGGATCCGGCCACGGACCGCCTGGACCACTGGCTGGCCGCGCAGGGCGACCAAGTGGCAACCGTGGACGTCGGCGAACCCGCCGTCCTGGCCAACTTCAATGCCGATGGGGTTGGACGGTAGCCGCCGTTGCCGCGAGCGCCGGCCATCGCGCACCCAAGTTCGCCCGCACACCTTGCCCGCGGCCTCGCAGACCTTCACAATCCGCGCCCCCCCGGGCGTCCCGTGCGCCCCGCCCATCCGCTCGGAGCGCCATGCAACCCGTCGCCGTCATCGACATTGGCTCCAACTCGGTGTGCCTGTTGGTGGTGGCGCGGTTGCGCGACGGCACGCTGTCGCCCGTGGCCAAGCACAAGCATGTGGCGCGGCTGCGCGATGCGCTCGACGGCGAGGGCAAGCTGACCGCCGACGGCCTGCAGCGCTTCTTGGCAGCCCTGCATGAATTCGCCCGCGTGTTGGAGAACTGGCAGGTCGGCCGCGTGCGGGCCGTGGCGACGGCGGCCTTGCGCGCGGCGGGCAACGGCGACGAACTGGTCGAACTCGCCGAGCGCGAAACCGGCATCCACGTCGAGATCATCAGCGGTGCCGAAGAAGCGCGGCTGGCCTACCTGGGCGTGCGGCACGGCCTCGGCGCCGCGGCCAGTGGGTCGATCCTCTGCGCCGACGTGGGCGGTGGCTCGTCCGAGCTGCTGGTCGGCGACGCTGGCGCCGTCCTCGATTCGGTCAGCACGGCGCTCGGGGCCCTGGTGGTCGCACGGACGCTGTTGGGCCCCGACCCGGTCGGCTTTGCCCAGGTTGACAGCGCCCGCGCCGCGCTCAAGACCGCGTTCGCTGAACCCACGGCCGTCGTCGGCCGTCACCGCATCGACCTGGCCGTCGCCACCTCGGGCACCATCCAGCGGGTGGCGCGCATTGCGCAAGGCCTGGGCGGCCGCACCGTGGACGATGTGCACCGGACCGTGTTGACCCTGCCGCAATTGCAAATGGTCATCGACGCCCTGGCCACGGCCGAGAACCAGGAATCGCGCCTGAAGATCCCGGCCATGGACCCGTCGCGGGCCGACAACCTGCTGGGCGGGGCACTGATTTTCGAGGCGGTGGCGGAGTTGCTGGGGCTCAAGGCCTGGACGGTGTCGATGGACGGGCTGCGGATGGGGGTGGTGAGCGAGTTGGCAGGGGTTTGGTAGGCGGGTGCAGCCGCGACCACACGATGCGAAGGAACGGGGCTTGTGTGCGCACGAGCGTCGCAGATGTGCCGGCCTGCGCGCTTCAACGCCCTGCCGCCAGTTTCCTCCGCAACGCCCTCGCATCCCGCCGATCCTGCGGCCTCGCAGCCGCTTGCTTCGCCGCGATCAGGTCCTGCAAGCCGATGACCTCGATGCTCAAACCTTCCAAGTCCAGCGTCAACCGTCGTGGCCAAGCTTGCGCGAAATCGATTCCGGGAATCGACTGCAACAGGTCGATGCGCAATGGCGGTTGGCCCAGCCACACCACATCGTCCGGACCGGCATCGCGCATGGCCGCCACCACCGCATCGGGCGCGCCAAACTCCTGCAGCGCCAGCGTGCACCGATCACGGTTCTCGGGCGTGGCGTCGATCAGCAAGTCGATGTCCTTGGTGAACCGCGGCACATCATGGGCGCCGACTGCGTACCCGCCGACCACCAGGTACTGGACGCCCTGCGCTGCGAACGCCTCCAACAGATCGGCAAAGTCCCGCGGAATCTTCATCCGTGCCTCGCATCGCCAGCCAATCGATCGCCGCCTGCAACGTCGCAGCGAAGCGCTGTGCGGGGTCCGCGTCGGCCCAGAAGGCAAGGTCCATCGCGCGGGCCTCGGCCCAACCGTGCGCGACGCCACCCTGCCAGTGGGCGCGGCGCTCGCGGGCAGCAGCAGAGAGTGACGAGGACGACATGACCAGTTCCAACGCGCCGATGCGCCCTGCCATCCTATCACGAATCGCGGGCGAACCGTACTACCGCGATCGGTAGGGGGCGCGGATCGCAAAATGGGGTCTGGCTCCGACGGGCGGAGATCGCCGTCGTGCGAGGCCGCGGCCACGCAACGACGCCCTGGCGGGCGAGACGGGCAACTGGACGGGCATGGGGTTGGGCGCGTCCGGCCTCGAAGGCCGGACCGGGCCCTTCGTCCACTTTCCCCGCCAAATCCACCCGAAAAGTCGCCAGTCGCTACTTTGCACTCTTCGCCAAACAAGCCCCGCTCTGGCACACCACCACCGGCTCGCCGCCGACCACGGGCTTGCCATCCTCGGCGACCATCGGCTTGGCGAGGCAGTCACAAATGGCGGCCTGCGCAGCGCACTTGGCCTCGGCGGCGCTGAAGGTCGATAGCGAAGCCTTGGTGACGGCGGTCGCCATCTGGCTGCCGCAGCAGTCCACGGTGCGCGGGATCCACGCACAGTCGGCGTTGCTGCCGCACCACTTGAAGGGCTTGGGCTCTTGAAGCCCATTGCTGGTGCAGACCATCTGGCCGCCGATGACGTAGGTCATGCACTTGCCGCTGGCGCACTTGACGGCGATGGGGTTGACGCCGGCGCTGTAGCCGTCTTCGGCCAGGGTCGGTTGGCCGGCGCAGCCGCACGGCGGGTATTGGTCGCCGCAGATCTTCTCGGCGGCCTCGAACGCGGCCTTGTCGGTGGTGGCGAGGCCCAGCGCAATCAACGAACCGCAGCAGTTGACCTGGTGCTGGGCGACGAAGCAATCGCTGTCGGCGCCGCACGCCTTGCTGAAGGTGGGGAACGCGAACTCAGCCCCGGTGCACTGGACCTTGGGCGGCGGTGCGGCGTCGGGGGCGGCGGCATCGGCGGTGGGCGCGTCGGTGGCGGCGAGGTCGGGGCCGACGGGGGCGTCGACGGTTCCGGCCTCGGCGACGGCATCGGCTGGCGGGGCGACCTCGGCCTTGACGTCGGCAGCGGCGGTTTCGGCCACGGCATCGGGTGCGCTGCCGGGGTCTTGCGCGGCGTCGGCACCAACCGCGGCATCGCCGGTGGTCGGGGCGTCGCCTACGGTGTCGGTGGCCGGCCCGCTGTCGGCGCTGGCATCGGCCTTGGCGACCGATCCACCGTCGCTGGCGGTGGCGTCGACGCCGGCAGCGGTTCCGGCCGGGGCGGCGGTGCAGGCGGCAGCGGATGCAAAGGCGAGGGCGAAGGGCAGGGCAAACGGGCGCATGGTGGACCTCCGATGGCGCGGGCAGTGTAGCCCTGGCCGTCGGCGGGCGCCAGCGGAGAAAACCAGGCCGTGCTCAAGTGTCCTGAAACACCTCATTGCAGAAAATAACCACACACACAGCCGGCACTGCCAAAACCAATCGCTATGCATTTCAAGACCGTGCACGCCGCACGCACAGTTGGCACGGCCTTTGCACACGCGCAAGCCGGCGGGCCCTGTCCTCGATTGCCGGTAGCGCCAAGGCGGCGCGCTGGCAGCCCGGGTGGGCCCGCGGGGAGGTCGCCATGGCACTGTCACGCTCCAGGTTGTCGTCGTTCGGTCGCGCGGTCGCCGCGCGCGGGCCTTGGTTCGGGTTGTGGGCGCTCGGTGCCTTGGCGGTCGGCTGCGCCGACGAAGCGCCCTCGGCCGGCGGCAGTGCCGCGGGCTTCTCGCAAGGCGGGGCAGTGGGCAGCGACACGAGCGCGGGCGGGTCAAGCGGGGGCGGCGGCGACAGCAGCGCGTCGAGCGACGCCAGCTCCGGCTGGTCCAACGACAGTGGCACTGGCGCCAGCGACGCCGCGGCGGAGGAAACCAGCGCGCCATGGGCATGGGACGCCGCGACCGCCGCAGATACCGCAGTTGCGGACGTCGGCGGCCTTTGGGGCGCGGATGCAGCCGAAGCCGGCGGTGGCTTTGAACCCAGCGACGACAGCGCCGCCGCTGCAGACGCCGCGGCCGCCGACCTGCCCGCCGCGACCCCGGGCGACGTCGACGGCAACACCCTGCAAGTGTGGAGCCAACAGGTGGACTCGGCGCAGTTCGCTCAAGTTGTGTCGGGCAGCAAGAAACTGCAACTGGTGGACCTGCGCGTGACGGTCCAAGTCGAAGGGCTGCGGGTGCGCACGCTTGTCGACCACATCTACAAGAACCCGCACCCGAACGTGACCGAGGCGACGTTCCGCTACGCGCTGCCGGCGGACTCGTCGGTGTCGTACTACGCGATGTTTGCCGGCGAGCCCAACGCGACGCCGCAGTTCTTCGGCCCCAAGTCGCCACTGTTGGGCAAGGACGACGAACAGGTCGCCGCCGCGGCCCCCGAAGAGGTCGGGCTGAATGCCGACCCGGACCACTGGGGCAAGCTGATGGAAGCCAAGGTCGCCGAACAGGTCAAAGCGACCGTCGCCTATGAAACCGAAATCGCCAAGAAGATCGACCCGGCCCTGGGCGAGGTCGTCGGCGCCAACACCTTCCAGGCCAAGGTCTATCCGATCCCGGCCAACGGCTACAACCGGGTGCTCATCGCCTACGAGCAGACGCTGCCGCGCGTGCCCACCGGCCTGCGCTACACCTTTGCCCTGCCCAAGGCCGACCCGAACAAGCCGCAGGCGCTCGCCGGCACGTTCCAGTTCACCATGCTGGCCAAGGCTTCCGGCGTCGCCAGCCAGAAGTGGATCGGCACTGTCGAGGGCGGCGCCAGCGAAAAGTCGAGCAAGAGCGCGACTGTCACCAAGCTGGAGTTCAAGGGCGCGTCGCCCGGCGGCATGTTGGCGTGGGATTTCCAGGCGGCCCAGGGCAGCGCCGAAGCCGACGTGTTGACCGGCACCGACCCGACCGTCGGCGGCAGCACCTATGCGCTGGTGCGCATCCAGCCCAAGCTCGACGACCTCGCCAAGACCAAAGCCTACGCCAAGCGCGCGGTGGTGGTCCTGGACACCTCGCGGTCCGAAAACCTGCGCTTCAACAGCGAGGTGGCGCTTTTCAAGGCCATCCTCGAAGCGTCGCCCGCGACCGAACAGTTCAACATCGTGACCTTTGACGCCGGCGCGCGCTGGCTGCAGAGCGACTGGTTCGCCAACACCGCGCAGGGTCGACAGGCCGCACTCAACGCTCTAGACAACGTGATCCTGGAAGGCAGCACCGACTTCTCTGCGGCGCTGCGGGCGCTGGCCAAGCCGCCGGTTGCACCTCCAGCCGACAAGGCCCTCGACGTGTTCGTGTTGTCCGACGGCGACGTCAACTGGGGCGACACCACGCTGTCGTCGCTGTGGGCGCGCTATCTGGCCGAGACGCCGTGGCAAGCCCGCTTCTTCTCGTACCGCATCGGCATCGGCCCTGACAACACGGCGCTGTACCAGACGCTGGCCCAGAGCGGCGGCGCGGTGTTCAACTGCCAGGGCGGGCTTGTCACGGGTTGTGCCACCGCCCACCAAGGGGCGGGCATGCTGATTCAGTCGGTGGGTCTGCTGCCCAGTGGTGGCGCGCCGGCCGCGCTGGCCGATGTGGTCGTGTCGGGTCGCCAGGCGACGCTGTTTGCCGGGGCGAGCCTGCTGCTGGCGGCCCGCGTCAAGACCGCGGGTTCCGCCAAAGTGGTCGTGCAAGGCACGGTGCCCGGCCAAGGCAGCAAGACCGTCGAAATCCCGGTCGAATTGGCGCCGACCGGCCAACTGGCGGCGCGGGCCTGGGCCGAAATTGTGGTCGCGCAACTGCTCGACACCCACGACGCCAAGCTGGAGAAATACGCCCTGGCCCTGTCGCAGCACTTCAAGATTGCCAGCGCGCTGTCGAGCTTTCTGGTGTTGGAGGGCGACGCGGCGTACAAGAAATACGGCATCACCGAAGAACTCGGCGCCCTCGGCAGCAAGGACGCCGAGACCATGATTGCGGCGTCGCTCAAGGCGGCCGGGGCGGCGTGGACGTCGTGGCACCAGATTGCCCAGGTCATCGACCTGTTCTCGCTGTGGAACCAAAACGGCAACCCAAAGGCGCTGCAAGACCTCAAGGTCAAGGTGCAAAGCCTGGTCCCCGACAGCGAATTGCAGGTGCCCGAGGCGACGCTGCAGATTCCCCTCTACTACGCCAAAGACGCACCTGAAGATTACGTCAAGCTGGCCAAGCAGACGACGGTCGATTTCAGCAACCCCAAGCCGTGGGTGGACGAGGCCGACCGCCGCCGCAACCTGGGCCAGACCGGCGCCGCCGTGCGCGCGCTATCCACGACAGTCGAGAACAAGGCCACCGACGCCGAGGTGGCAAGGCTCGCCGGCTACCGCCTCAAGGCGTGGGGCGAAGGGCAAAGCGCCGCGGGCCTTTTCCTCGGCGTGCTCAAGAAGCGGCCGTTCGAGCCGCAGAGCTACCGCGACCTCGCCGGGTCGGTGCAGGGCAGTCGGCCCATGCTGGCGGCGCTGTTGTACGAGGCGGTGATGCTGGGTCAGTGGCAGCCCAAGTTCCTCAGCCTCAAGACCGTGGTCGGTGAGGAGTACGCACTGGCCATCACCGACGCGCTGACGGCTGGGGTCAAGCCTGACGCGGCCGCATTCCTCAAGGACCGCATGGCCAAGTGGAACCTGCAAGCCCCCAAGGGCAAGCTGCGCGTCACCATCACCTGGAACACCGACGCCACTGACATCGACCTGTGGGTCACCGATCCGCTCGGCGTCAAGTGCTTCTACAGCAACAAGACCCTCCAGAGCGGCGGCAAACTCCTCGACGACCTGACCGGCGGCTACGGGCCAGAGCGCTTCCAGGCCGACAAGGTGATCACGGGCAAGTACCTGATCCAGGCTCACTATTTCGGCTCATCGGCCGTACAGGGGGTCCCAGAGACGTTCGTGAGCGCAGTGATCCTGACCGACATCGGCCTGCCCACCCAGAATACGCAGTACAGCAACGTGGTGCTCAAGGCCAAGAACGACGTCGCCACGCTCGCCGAGGTGTACTTCAAGTAGCGGTCCCTGGTTCGGGGGCGCGGCGCGCGGTCGTTGCCCCCGACCCAAGCCACACAGCCCGCAGCGAGGCCAACATGTTCGTCCTTTCGCCCAAACACAGCGCGGTCGTCGCGGGGCTGGCCTTGCCGGCGTGCCAGGTGTTCCTGTTCAACCCGGAGCCGCGGCCACCCGACCCGGCCCCTTTCGTCCCAGACGCGGCGGGCGGTGAGACCGCGGCCGAGACCAGTGCCGTTTTGCAAGACGTGACCAAGGAAACGGCGATCGTGCCCGGCGTGGATGTCAAGGGCAACGACCGCAAACCCGAAGTGACGTCGCCGCCCGACGTCTGGCGCAACCCGAACCAGTTTCCGCCGCTTTTCACCGCGCTCGCCATCGGCAACGCCACCTATTCGGACCGCGTGGTGCGGGTGCGGCCGCTCAAGCCGACCGTGTCGTTGGACTGCGCAAAGGTCGCTGCGGGGCCAAGCGTTTGGCTGTCGCGTTCGCTGTTTGCGCCGGCAAAAACCTGGGTGGTGCCGGCCGGGCGGGCCTTTGCGCCGGCGGACGGCAAGACGGCTGGAGCGTGTACGGCGCTGCTCATCGACGGCGGCGGTTTGCCAATGCGGCTGGTGTTCTACACCGCCAACCAGTACCCGCCCAAGCAGATGCCGAGCACCGTCACAGGCGGCGACCCAGAGCGCTTGCTCGTGCTCGATGTTTGGCAAGAAGGCATCGACTTTGGCAAGCACCCCGCAGTGTACACCGCGCCACCCGCTGTCAACCCAGGCGCGCCGCCCGGCTGTCCCGCGCCCTACGAGCCCGACGCGCTGGCGTGGAGCGAGCCGATGCCCCAAGGCGATGTGACGGTGCTCGATGTGCTCAGCGCGCCCAATGGCTGCCACGCCATCGAGTGGCTGACCAAGACCGGATCGGCCAAGTCGATGCTGTGCGTGCCGCCCGGCAGCTTCCCCTTCGAGGTCGGAGACGACGTGTTCATCGCGCCGCTGCAAGGCGGCCACAACCTGGGCAAGATCAGCGGTTTCGAGTTCATCCACACCACCAAGCGGTTGCGCTTTGGCCGCGGCGCCGACATCGTCTACTACGGCAAGGGCAAGGCCGACATCGCCGCGCAGGCGGGCTGCGGCGCGGGCTACGACGCCTGCGGCAGCGTGATTGCGAACTTGCAAGTCAACGTGGCACCGACGGGTGGCACGGCGCAAGGGCTGTCGGCCGGCAAGACCGCCAAGCTGCCCGACGGCAGCAAGCTGTGGATCAACGTGGCCTTCGACGCCCCGGTCGCCGACAAGGCGTGCACCGGCAACTTGACGGACGGCCGCCGGGTCGAATCCGTGTTCTCGCAGGGGGTTCCATGAACACGCGTTGGGTTTTGCATTGCGTTTTTGCAGCCGTCCTCGCGGCGGCTTTTGGCGGCTGCGCCGTCAACCCGGTGCCGACGCCGTGGGACAAGAGCGCTCCGCAATCTGCCGGGGCCACTGGCCAGGCCGACTTTCAGGCCGCTGACACAGCGGCTGGGGAACGGGCCACCAAAACCGCCGACACCAGCACCGGCGGCGCGGACTCGGCGACCGGCGGCATGATGGACGTTGCCGTGTCTGGCCCCGACGACGCGGTCGCCACGAGCGACGCCGCAGGATCGGATGCGGCCGTTGGCGGCGAAACCACGGCCGCCGACCCCGACACGGCGCCCACCGGCAACACGGGCCTGACCCAGGCCGGCGCCCAGGATTTCGGCCTTTTCCGCAAGCTGCTGGAAGAAGGCAAGATCCCGTCGCCCACGGCGCTCGACGACCTCGGCTTTTTCGCCGAGCACAAGCTCGATTACCCCGACCCCAAGTGCGGCCAGGACATGTGCATGCACGCGCTGCTCGGCATCATGGGCAACATGATCACGGGAAGTACCTGCACGCTGGTGCAGATTGGCTTGAACACGCCGATCCAGGTCGACAAGCTCAAGCGGCCGCCGCTCGATATGGTCATCGCACTGGACGTGTCCGGGTCGATGCAGGGTCAGCCGCTGCAATACGTCCAGCAGGGGCTGCAACAGATGCTCGACCACTTGCTCAAGGACGACCTGGTGTCGCTGGTGACGTTTGCCGACACCGCGTCGGTCGTGTTCCAGAGCAAGGGCCTCGCCGACAAGGCCGCCATCGAAAAGGCCATCCTGCAACTGCAAGCCAAGGGCCAGACCGACCTGTTCGGCGGACTGTTCCATGGCCTTGCGGTCGCCAGCAAGATGCAGAAGCCGGGCCGCCAGACCCGCGTGGTGTTGCTCAGCGACGGCTCTGCCACCGTGGGCCTGACCAACCCGGCCAAGCTCGTGTCGCTCGCCACCGCCTACGCCAAGCAGGGCATCGGCATCACCACCATCGGCGTCGGAAAAGGCTTTGAGGTTCCGCTGTTGCGCGACCTGGCCGAGGTCGGCGCCGGCAACTTCTACTTCCTCGACAAGCCCGCGGCGGTCAAAGAGGTGTTCACCGAAGAGGTCGAGACGTTCCTGGTGCCCGTCGCGCTCGACGTGCAAATCGACGTCCAGGTCGCCGACGGCTACTTGCTCGGCGGCGTGTACGGCACCCACGGCTGGAAGGGCGGATCGGCGGGCGGCAAGATCAGCATTGCCTCGCTTTTCCTCGCCGGGCGCACCGCGGCGACGGACCCGCTGCCGGGCATGGGCGAGGGCCGGCGCGGCGGCGGCGGAGCCATCCTGATCGAACTCATCGGCCTGCCGGGCATCGCCGCCAAGGGCGTGACCAAGCTCGGTTTGAGTTGGGTTCACCCGCTGACCAAAGCCGTCCACAAGCAGTCGGTGCAGGTCGACGGCCCGATTGCGCCCGGCGCGGCGATTCCCGACGGCGGCGTGTTCAGCCACCCGACGGTCGAAAAGGGCTTCGTCATGCTCAACCTCTACGCCGCCTTCCAGATGGCGTGCCAGTTGGCCCTGGACGGCGACACCGGCGCGGCCCGGGGCGTGCTCGAGGCCCTGCAAGGCGAGGTCACCAAGTGGCTCAAGAAATACGCGCCCAAGTCCGACCCTGACATCGTCGACGACGACAAGTACGTCAGCCTTTTCATCGCCAACTTGAAGAAGGCCGCGAACCAGACCCCAGTGTCCAAGCCGCCGGAGCCGTGGCCGAAAGACTGACGTGCGGCGCGCAGGTGCCTCAGCCTTGCTGGACAGCGGAATAGCCCGCGCCGGCCCCGGGTTTTCCGCTTCCGCGCAAGCCCCAGGTGGCACCTTTGGCCATCTGCTGCTATCTTGCGCACCTCTGGCGGCGGGCACGGCTCGTCGCGCGCGGAACCCGGAACATGCTGGACCTGCTCGGCAACCTCGGCTATGGCCTGCTCGGTGGCCTCGTGCTGAACGTGATGCCCTGCGTGCTGCCGGTGCTGACGATGAAGGTCTACCACGTCGTCGAGCACGCCCGGCACGGCGACGCGGCGGCGGTGCGCGTCCGGCACCTGCACGGCTTTGCCTACGCGGCTGGCGTGCTGGCGTCGTTTGCGCTGCTGGCTGGCCTGGTGGTCGTGCTCAAGGCCGCCGGATCGAGCCTGGCGTGGGGCATGCAGTTCCAGCATCCGCCGTTTGTGGCCGGCATGGCCGCGCTGATTTTTGCGTTCGGGCTCAATGCGCTGGGCGTCTTCGAGTGGTCGGTGTCGATGTCGGGCCGGCCGCAGCACCAGGGCTACCTCGGCAGCTTCGTCGGCGGCATCCTGTCGGCGGTGATGTCCACGCCGTGTTCGGCGCCGTTCCTCGGCACCGCCGCGTCGTTCATGCTGGCCGATGGCACGCCCTGGTGGCAGACGTTCGCGACGTTTCTGAGCATCGGTCTGGGCCTCGCCAGCCCGTTCCTGGCGGTGAGCTTTGTGCCCAAGCTCAGCGGCATGCTGCCCAAGCCCGGACCGTGGATGGAGACCTTCAAGCAGTTGATGGGCTTTACCCTGCTCGCCACCACGATTTGGCTGCTCGGCGCCCTGCAGGCCCAGGTCACGCCCGACGGGTTCCACGATTTCATGTGGTTCCTGCTGGTGCTGGCGATGGCGCTGTGGGGCGTTCACCAGTTCGGCGGCATCCTCTATGGCGCGGTCCGGCGCTACACGGTGCGCGGCATCGCATTGGGGATCACCGTGGGAGCTGGCATGGGGTTGGTGCACCTCGACAAGCAGCAGCGCAACGCCGCTGGCGCCCCCATGGTCGACGTGGCATGCAAGCCCACCGATGTGGTGTGCAAGGACAAGATCGTGTGGGCCGGCTTTGACCCCAAGCGCGTCGCCAGCGAAAACACCGCCGGCCGACCGGTGTTCGTGGACTACACCGCCGAGTGGTGCGCCAACTGCAAAGCCAACGAGAAGCTCTTCCTGGAGACAAAGCCCGTGCGCGACGCCCTGGTTGCGACCGGCGTGCTGCCGATGAAGGCCGACTTTACCAACGAAGACGAACTCATCCAGACCTGGCTCGACAAGCTCGGGCGCAAGGCGGTGCCGGCCTACGTCATCTACTTGCCCGACGGCAGCTTTGACCTGATGCCAGAGGCCATCACCACCCAGATGGTGGTCGATCGACTGGCCGCGGCTGCCAAGAAGTTCCCGCCCAAAACCGTCGCTGGCGGCGGCTGAACCACCGATCGGCAAGGGCACCATGCGCATCCTGGTCACCGGCGCGGCCGGCTTTATCGGCTCGCACACGGCGGAAGCGTTGCTGCGGCGCGGCGACCGCGTGGTCGGCGTCGACAACTTCGACCCGTTCTACGACCGCGCGCTCAAACAGCGCAACCTCGACGACGTGCGGTTGGCCGGTGGCGACGGTTTCTCGTTCGTAGAGGGCGATTTGTGCGATTCCGCCGTCCTCGATGCCCTGTGGCGCCTCGGGCCCTTTGACGTCGTGGTGCACCTTGCGGCCAAAGCCGGCGTGCGGCCGTCGATCGATGACCCGGCCACCTATGTGCGCGCCAACCTCGAAGCCACGGCGCTGTTGCTGGAACGGTGCCGCCGCGACGGCCCGCGCAGGGTGGTGTTCGCGTCATCTTCGTCCGTGTACGGCGCGGACTCAGAAGCGCCTTTTGGCGAGGGCGCCCGCTGCGACCGGCCGGTGTCTCCGTACGCAGCAACCAAGCGAGCGGGCGAGCTGCTGGCCCATACGTACGCGCACCTGCACGGTTTCGACCTGACCTGCCTGCGGTTCTTTACGGTCTATGGTCCAAGGCAGCGTCCAGAAATGGCGTTTCACAAGTTTGCGACGCTCTTGTGGCGGGGTTTGCCGGTGCCGCAGTTTGGCGATGGGTCGAGTTCGCGCGACTACACCTACATCGACGACATCGTGGCCGGCGTCGTGGCCGCGGTGGACCGTCCGCAGGGCTACGCCGTGTTCAATCTGGGGGGTGACCGCGAAATCCGCTTGGACGAGGTGGTGCCGCTGCTGGCCCGCGCCCTCGACAAGCCGTTGCACATCGACCGCCGCCCGGATGCCCCCGGCGATGTGCCGCGGACCTGTGCCGACCTGACCCGCGCCCGAGCTGCGCTCGGCTACGGTCCTGAGACGTCCATTGAGGCGGGCATCGCGCGCTTTGCGGCGTGGTTCGTTCAGAAGGGTGTGCGCTGACCGCCCGCGAGGTCACCGCATCAGCACGAACTCGTCCAACTTCTCTTTGCCGTCGCCGCTCCACGCCGTCGCGGTCAGGACCTTGGCATGGACCAACAGTTGCATATAGTTGGCCTTGCTGCCGTGGTGTGACACTTTGGTCCACCAGCCCTGGCCGTTCTTGTAGGCCGGCGCGTAGAACCCGCCCGCGACCACATAGGTGATACCCTTGTCGGGCGTGGACGCCTTGTCGTTGAGGATCGGCAGCGACCGCTCGTAGATGTGGTCGTGGCCGTTGATGACCAGATCCACGCCGTGCTTCTCGAAAAGCGGCACCAGCAGTTCCTTGACCCACGGCGTCTGGCCATGCGGCCCCGCGGAGTAGGTGGTGTGGTGGTACTGCACGATGGTGAAGTCGATGTCCTTGTCGGCGGCGGCCTGCTTGAGGTCGCTCGTCAACCACTCCAGGCTGCCCTTGACGTTGTCGCTGCTGTTGCTGTCCAGGCCGACGAAGTGCACGTTGCCGATGTCCAAGGCCCATGCGTGTTCGACCCACTCTGCCGGCAGACCAGGCATCGCCGGCAGCGCGAATTGGTTGTAGTACACGTCGCTGAACAGCTCATGATTGCCCTGCACGGGCATCAGCGGCCGGCGGTCAAGGATGGGCTGCATGGCCTTGAACCAGTCGTTCCACTCCGCTTGGGTGCCGACCGTGTTCATGTCGCCCGAGAAGAACCACGCCAGCGCCGGAATCTGTGCATACGTCGGCGCCCGGACGGCGATGGTGGGCGCACCGCCGCGGCTGTCGCCCGCGAACACGAACGGCATCGGCTTGCGGTCGCCCTTCTTGGGCGCGGTACGAAAGCTCCCGACTTTGCCCAGTTCAGGGCCGGTCAGCTTCTTTTTCGCGGGGTCCAGCTCGACAAACGTGCCGGATCGAAAGACATAGTCCGTGTCGGGATCGAGGTCCTTGAGTTCGACCGTCCAGGCCACCACCGGGACCATCTTGTCGCCGACGGTGGCGTCGTAGGTGGCGCCGATGCCTGGGGCGACCTTACCGGATTTTAGCAGGAACCGGCCGTCGTCGCACATCGCCTGCGCAGGGCCGTACAGCAGCTTGGGCGCATAGCTCGCCAGGTCGGTCCATTCGGTGGTCCATGTGACCGTCAGCGTCGTCGCCGGGTCGCGCTGCCAGGTCATGTGCGGATTGCGCACCTGCTTCTTGGGGTCGCTGTGCAGCTTGGGCGCGGGCGGCGTCCCGGTGGCGGGGGCGCCGCACGGCCCATCAGGACCGACCACGAAATCGAAGCCGCTGACCAGTCCGCTGGTCGGTGTGGGCGCGCCGCTGTCGGCAGAGGGCGCGGTGTCCGCAGACGAGGGCGTGTCGGCGGTGGCGCCAACCGCCTCGGGGTCGACCTGCGTCGTGCCCCCGGAACCAGGCGGCGCCGTGCAGGCGGCCAAGGTCCCAAGCCCCAGGGCGAAAAGAGAGGTCCATCGTTTCATTTGGGCGTCATCCAGCGCAGGTGTCCGGCCGAATCTGCCGCGGCACGTGCGGCGTCGAGCCATTGGCGGCGGGCCACGTGTCCACGTTCGGCCGCGAGCTGGGCGATCACCAGCGGCCGGGCCTCAGCGAGCGACAGTTTGCGCTGCGGTTTGCGCTCGCGCAACAGCAGGACGTGCATACCCCAAGCACTTTGAACAGGTCGCGTGCGCTGGCCGGGTTCGAGGGCTTGCAGCGCGGCGCGCAGGGCGACATCGAGCACGTCTTCGCCGACCCAGCCGCGATCGCCACCCCGCCCCGCATCGGGCGTCTGCGACAGCACCTTGGCCACCGCGGCAAACGGCTCGCCGCGCTCCAGCCGTTCGTTGGCGGCAAGGACCACGGCGCGCGCATGTTCGACGTCGGCGGTGGCATCGCTGGAGAGAGGCACCGCGATTTCGCTCAACAGAGCCTGCGCGGGCACGACGAAACGCCCCCAGCGCCGTTTGTACCGGTCCGCGATGGCCTCTTCGCCGACGGCCGTCGCCCCGGCCGGAAGCTGCGCGGCGACCGCGAGGCGGGTGAGCATCATGCGCCGCCATCCAGCCGCCGACTGGCCGAGCGCAGCCAGTTGCGCCGTCCACGCTGCACGTCCGCCTTGGTGGGCCTCGGCTTCCGCGGCCAAGGTGTCCGCGTGCGCGGCGAGTTGTTCCGCCACCGCCTTTGGCAGCCCGCGCAGGGCCAACCGCAGGTCCACGGCTTCGGCCACCGACTGGCGCAGCGCCCAGGGGTGGCCCACGTGGTCGCCGGCCAGCGCCGACTCGGCCTCGCCGCGCAGGACGCGTTCGCCGTACACGATGGCCAGGACCGCGGGTGCTTGCTTGGGACGGGCTGCGGCATGGGCAGGGGCGGGCTCCGCGAGCAAGCGGAGGCACAGGGACAGGCACAGGGCCAGCCACAGGGCCACGCACAGGGACGGGGACACGGTCGCGCGCAACACCGGCCGCGGGCAAGACGGCACCGGCGGCACACCCTCTTCGCGCGCCAGCAGCAGGGGCCGCAGGCGCCGCTGGTCCGATGCGTCCGCGTCCGATGTGCCTGGCCATGCGTGCCGCGCTCGCCTCACTCGTCGTCGTCCTCAGCCTCGAAAGGCGAATACCGCGTCCACGGCCACGGCGCGGGCGTGCCCTTGTACATCTCCCACAGCAACCGACCGAGCCCCGGAGCGTCGTCGAAGCTCTTGGGGCCGATGCGCAACCACTGCTTGTGCATGGCCTTGGTCCACTTCTTCTTCTTCTCGTCCTTGTTGGCGGTCGTCGGGTACAGCCGCGGCACGTGCTGGTAGGGCGTCGCATCGGGCTTGTCCCCAAAGCAGCCGTAGATGGGCGAGGCCAAGGCGTCGAGTTCGGTCAGCGGCAGGACGTCGAGCGCCCGCCGCATCGTGGCATGGATGCTGCCGATGGCGTGGTGGGTTTTGTTCAAGGTGCCGCGTTTGACCCAGGGCGAGACCACGATGAGCGGGCTGCGGTGGTACTCGACCGAGTCGCCGCCGTCCTGCGGGTCGTCCTCAAAGATGAACACCACCGTCGAGGTCCAGTCCTTGTGCAGACTGAGCGCCTCGATGATGACCCCGGTCGCCTCGTCGTTGTCGGCAATCATCGACTTGGGCGAGACGTGCTCGGGGTCGCCGCCGCAGCAGGTGTGGTTGGCCGGCACCGAAATCACCGCAAAATGGGGCAGGTCCTTGCCCTTGATGTGCTCAGCGAACCACGTGGCTTTGTCGATGTCGGGCACGCCGAGCGCAAACACCAGGCCGGGATAGCCCGACTGCAAGATGTTGGTGAGACTAAAGGCGTCAGCCATGCCGACGATCTCGCCGAAACTCGCAACCGACAGACCGTGCGCCATCAGATGTTGGAAAAAGAACCCCTTGCCCGGCCGCGAACCGAAGCCGACGCCCCAGGTGATGTCTGCGCCCTTGTCGGCCAGCTTGTAGTGCTTTTCGACGTAGTCGCTGGCCTTGCCGGCGGTGGCATAGCTGTGCCCGGTCGCCGAGTAGTCGCCGTCGGTGTAGAAGTTGTCGAGCAGGCAGTACTCTTTGGCCAAACTGTGCAGGTTCGGCGTGTATTCCTCGCCAAAGAGCGCGAGCTTGGGGTCGGCGGTGACGCCGGTGATTTCGCCGGCAAGATCACCGAGTTCGACATCGAACGTCTTGTTCTCGCGCAAAAGGTAGATGACATGCTGGATGGGGCCTGGGCCGGACTCGGGCAGGGCGACCTGCTGTGCGGCGCTGGCGGGCACGCGACCCAGGCCGCTCACGCCCAACAGGTTGTCGTACACGTCGGCCTGCCAGGCTGCCAGTTGCGCGTCGCCGGGAATGGTCACGTGGCTCAGCGTCCCCAGGTAGCCTTCGTCGAGGCTGGTGTCGGCCCAGCCCTTGGGAAAGCCGGTGCCCTTGCCGTTGACGACCACCATCGACTGGCCCTTGGCGTCCACGGCCACGCCGCTCGGGTACCAGCCGACGGGGATGCTGCCAACTACGGCCAGCGTCTTGGTGTCCACGACCACCACCTCGTTGGACATCGCGCACACGACGTACAGCCGGCCGCCGTCGGGCGACAGTCCGATGAACCCCGGGTCGCGACCCTGCGGCGCGAGGCCGGGCACCTGGCTGAGATTGAGGCTGATTTTGGCCAGCACCCCCCAGTTTTCGGCATCGATGACCGCCACGAAGTCGCCTTCGACCGACGACGCGTACAGCCGCTTGCCATCCGGGGCCAGCGCCAGGCCCTGGGCATTGAACCCGAGATGCAGCCCCTGGCTCGGCGTCGGGTCGGCCCAGGTCTGGGTGTCGATGCGGTACACGACCCCGGGCATCCACGCCACGGCATACACCCACTTGTCGGCGGACACGGCGAGGTCGTAGGGGATGTGCGGCAGGATGGAGGTATTGATCACCTCGCCCGACACCGCATCGATCCGCCACAGGCCAGGCTTGACCTTGTCGTCAGGGTGCAGCGCGCCGGCCAGCACCGCACAGTACACGCTCTTGCCGTCCGTGCTCGGCCGCAGCCCCAGGCAACCGTACTTGGCGGCATACGTCTTGTCTTTCTTGAGCTTGCCGTCCGCGCCAACCTGGTAGCGAAAGCTTGGACTCTTCGGCCCGCCCGATGCGTAAAGGTGCTGCTGGTCTGGCGACCACGACAGCCAGCGGTAGATGTACGCCTCGCCGACGGTCTGCACGATTTGGCCGCTCGCCAGGTCCACGACCTGGATGGCCTTGGTCTTTCCGGTGTTGGCGACGTACGCGAACGTGCCGTTGGGGTGCAGCGCCACGCCCATCGGATATGCACCGAGGAACACCTGCTTGCCGGCGGGCGTGACCAGGCGGCCGTTGGGCAGCACCCACACCTTTTGGCCGGTCTTGGGATCGGTGTGCTCGCCGGTCGGCGTCGTGGGGGGCAGGGCAAATCGCGAGGCGGGGCTGGCTATCGCCCATGCCGCGGGTTTCAGGTACTGACCACCCTCCGCGTTGACGTCCACCGGCCCCGCGAAAAGAAAGTCTGGACCTCCCTGGGCGGCTTCGGGCGCTGGCTCCGCGGTTTCCGCGGTCAGTTGGCCATCGGCAACCACAGAGGTGTCCGCCAGTGCACCAGCTGCGTCGGTCGCAGCATTCTTCTTGGCAGCGGGCGTGCCGCACGCCCACGCGCCGCAGGTCCAGGCGGCGAGGGCAAGGCGAATCAGGGCGCGTGGGACCATCGGGGCCGCCGGACGCAGCCAGTCGGCCGCGGCGCGCTGATTGTGCAGGCCGGGCCGGGGTTGGGCAAGGGCCGGGGTTGGGCAAGGGCCGGGGCTCAGGATCTTGGGCCGGAGCAGGACGGGGTCTTGGGCACACCCTCGTTTTGGCGCGCGCCTGGCTTGCCCGCCTACAGCCCAATATCCGCCGGGTAGTTCACCTCGATGACATCGCCCTGTTGCGGCGTGACCGGAAAGTAGATGGCCTCGCCGTACACCTTGCACAGGCCATCCTGGCACGCCAAGCCCGCAGGGCAGTCCTTGGTCGACTTGCAGGCCTGGCCTTGCAGGGCGCTCAGGCCCGCCTTGCCGATGAGGCAGTCCGCCGTGGCCTTGACGTAGAACGAATCGCCGTTGGCCGCCTTGTCGCTGGGTCCGCTGACGTACTTCATCTGGATTTTGGCGGTGCCGCGCTGCCGGCTGACCTTGATGAGCGGCGCCTTGGTCGCCGGGTCGTAGCTCGGCGGGTGCGGCAGGCACACTTTGACCACGCGCGAGAGAATCAGGTCGGCGACGTTCTGCAAGGCCACCGAGAAGTCGGCGCCCTCGCAGATGTTGGCGACCAGGCCGTTGTCGCCGAACGCGTCGGCCACCTGGATGTAGCGCGACCCATAGCCCGACTCGCCGCGTTCGCCCGAGCAGATGTACACCGACTGCACGCCGGCTGTGTTGCGCAGCACCGACCGGTAGTAGCTGGCGCGGTCCCTCTCCACCGTCCACCCGGGCACCGGGGCAGACGGCTTGAGCGCGTCGCCGGTGATGGTGGCGAAAATGACCCGCGCTGGGTCCGACTTGAGTGACTTGAAGCGGTTGACGAAGTCCGAAACCGCCGCGAAACGCCAATTGCGCAGTTGGCCCTGTGGGTTGTCCTTGAGCAACGCGGCGATGTTGGCCTCGGCCTCGGCCGTGCAGTCTTTGTATTCCTGCGACGCCTTGTCGGCGAGGTTCTCGCACTCGGCGGGGCACTTGCGCTTCTTGCCCACCGGGTCCTTGAACCTGGCGTATTCGCAGTAGCCGACCAGCAAGTCGCGGTTGCCGGCGACGCGGTCGTTGTAGCCCTGACACGAGCGCTGCAGCTCTTTGGGGAACAGCTTGAGCAGCAACGCCTTCTGGTCATCGCTGGTGATGTCGCCGAGGTAGGAGTCGAGCTCAAAAGTGATCGAGCAATCGTCGTCGTCCGATACCATCACGATGACCAGGTAGGCGTCCTGCCGCACCAGGTCGTTGTACTGGCAGGTGCCCGTGGGCTTGCCGTTCTTGTCCCGCGGGCAGTTCGGGCCGTTGGGGTCCAGGGCAATCCACGCCGAGCGCAGCCCGCCCTCGAAAAGCGCCTCAGGCTCCTGGTTCGCGCCGACCGTGGCGTTGCAGCGGAAAAGGTCGAGCTGCGTGCCCTTCTTCTTGACCCCGTCGCCGAGGTCCACCTCCGCGGCCACGGTCTGTTTGAGTACGCCAGGCAGTTTTTCGGCCGGCGGGCAACCCGTGGTTTCCGGCTTGAACATGCACCCTGCGGGCTGCACCACCGTGTTGCAGAACACCTTGTGGGCGCCGCCGGGCGGCACCGTCGGCTCGAACATGGCGTAGCAGTCGCTGTCGGTCTTGCAGCGCAGTTGGCAACTGGTGTTGACCGAACAGTTGTCGTTGTTGTTGAAGGTGTTGATCGTCGCCGGCGGCTCGGGCGGCGAGAACTTGCAGAACCAATCGCCGGCCTTGAGCCCTGCGGGCGTCAGGCATTTTTCGCCGCCCTGCGGGCACATGCACGAATTCGTGTCGAAGTTGCTGTACACGAAGCACTTGGGCTTGAAGCAATCGCCATCGGACATGCACGGTTGCTTGGATTTCTCAATGCAGCTTGGCGGCAATGTGGTGGCAGGCGAATGCACGAACTTACCAATCTTCTTGATACTTTTTCCGTCCGGCACCTGTTGCACGGTCACGACCGCCATCTGTGCGTCGATGAAGCTCGGGTCCGTCTCCTTGACCTTGCCGTAGTCCTGCAAGCTCTTGATGAACTTTTGGAAGCCGTTGGCCAGCGCCCGTTGCTCCTGGCACATCGACGACGAGTGGTCAATGACCCACAGAAAGTCGATCTTGACCGCCTTGTCGCGCGCCAACTGCCGGGTCACGCGGACCTCGAAGCTGTCGAGCAGGCTGTGGACGGGATAGTCGTTGCAGCCACCGGCAATCATCGCGGCCAACGCAACGATCGCGCACGCGGCGCGGGGCAAACGAAATGGGCGGGCGGCGGTGCGGTGCATGGGCAAAGCGGGCCTCGCGGCAGGACTGCGCGCTGACCGGCACCCCGAAAAGGGGCGCGCGGGTCAGTCCAACAACCTACCACGGGTGGTTGGAAATGTCTTGCGGTGCCGTGGCCCAGAACCCGCGGGCTGTGCATCGCCTCTTGGGGTCAAAAGGGGCAGCCGCACGCTGGACGTAGGGTGGCTCCTCGGGGCCTCCGCTCCGACAGCCGCCGATGGTTGCAGTCCAAAAGGCCGCTGCGGTGGACAAGCCCACGCAGCGTTTTCCGTTTTTCGGCGTCGGAGACCTCATGGCGGCGGTTTGAGACCGGATCCCGCCAAAGCCCGATTGCCGGAACCCCACCCAGCGGCGCGCTGCAGACGACGCACACAAGCCGCCTACTGCCCTCCGCCCAGCAGCGCAGCCTGCACTTTCGCGTCGCCGTGCGGCCCCTGGCCGACGACCTCGCCGTCGGCGAGCGCCACCACCCAGTCGGCGTGCGCCGCTGCCGCCGCGTGGGCGTGGGTTGCCACGACCACCAGCCGCCGTTCGCTGTGGGCGAGCGCGCGCAGCGTCGCAAAGAGGCGCGCCGTCTGGCCCGGATCCAAGGACGCCGTCGGCTCGTCGAGCAAGAGCACGCGCGGTTCGAGCGCCAAGACCATGGCCACCAATGCCCGCTGGCGTTCACCGCCCGACAATGCGCCGACGTCGAGGTGCGCGCGGTCCGCCAGGTCCACCTGGGCCAAGGCGCGCGCCACGATCGCCTGGTCCGCGGCGGGCAGTCGCGCGCCGACCCGCCACAGCCAATGCCCGCCTATCCGGGCGTGGCGACCCAGCGCGACGAGATCGTCGGCGCTCACTCCGGACTCGACCGCACCCGCCTGCGGCAGCCAGCCGATGTCGCCGCGGCCGAGCGCCCCCAAGGGTGGCGCGCCGCCCAACAACACCGAACCCGCGTCGGCGGGCTGCACCCCGGCCAGGGCGCGCAACAACGTCGATTTGCCGCTGCCGTTTTCGCCAACGATGGCCACCAGTGCGGGGGCGGCGGCCTCCAGGTCCACGCCGTGCAACGCCCCGCGGTCGCCAAAGCGGACGCACAGGCCACGGACGGACAGTTGCACTCCGTCGCCGAGCGCCCGACCGCTGCCATGGAGCCGCGGCAACGGTATCGCGGCGACCGCGTCGCGCAGCAGCACCACCAACAGCGGAGCGCCGCACAAGGCGGTCAAGACGCCAAGCGGCACCTCGCCTGGCGCCGCGAGCTGGCGGCTCAGGCCGTCGAGCGCCGCCAAAAGGCCTCCGCCGAACAGCGCCGAAGCCGGCAACGTCGCGCGCTGATCGCGGCCGAGCCACAGCTTGAGCGCGTTGGGCACCAGCAGGCCCACGAACCCCACGATGCCGGCAATGGAGACCGCCACCGCCGACAGCGCGCTCGCCCACCACACCGCGCGGCGGCCCAGACGGGTGGCGTCCACGCCGAGGCCAGCGGCGCGTTCGTCTCCGAGCGTCAGCGCCTGAAGTTGGGCGAGGTGCGCGAGCGACCACAGCAGCGCACCCGCAACCACCGCGAGACCGGGAAGCGCCGCGCCCAGGTCGGGCAGCGCGACGCCGCCCATCAGCCAGTGCGTCGCTGCGCGCAATCGGGTGTCGCTCAGTTGCGTCAGCACAAATGAGGTGGCGGCGCCGGCAAACGCCGTCATCACCAGCCCGGCGACGAGGATGCGCTCTGCCGACGCCCGCCGCGCCAATCGGAAGGCCATCGACACCGCCAGCAGCGCGCCCCCAAATGCCGCGAGCGGTTGCAGCCACGGCAGCCAGCCGCCGACCTGCCAGTCCAACTGGGCGCCGAGTGCGGCCACCACCGGTACCACCGACACAGCAGCCAGCGTCGCGCCGGCACTGGTGCCGACCAGGTACGGATCGGCGATCGGGTTGTGGGTCGCGGTCTGCAGCAGCGCTCCCGCCAACGCCAGGGCCGCGCCGACCAGCCACGCTCCGAGCGTCCGCGGGGCGCGCACATCCAGCAGGATCACCTGGGCGGTGAGGTCGCCAGCCAGCGCGCCGCGCACCAGGTGGATCAGACTGTGCGGCGCCGGTCCGAGCGCGAGGCCGACGACGCCGCCGCACGCCGTAGCCGCCAGGCCGCCGAACCACGCCCAGCGCAACGCGGTGCGCGGCGTCAAGGAGGGCCCCCGGCGCAGGCGCGAACCGCCGCGGCCATGGCCCGCAAGCCATCGACCAGCCGCGGACCCGGTCGACTGACGAGCGTGTTGGGCACCGTCGCAACGCAGCCCGCGCGAACGGCGCGCAGCGCCGCAAAACCAGTGCGCTCGCCGAGTGTTTGCCGCGATTGCGGGTTGACCGGCACATCCGCGTCGCCCAGCACGACCACGTCGGGGTCGGCGGCCAGCAACGCCTCGACGCCCACCGCAAACCAGGCCTCGTCGCGCTCGCCGAACACGTTGTGCGCGCCCGCCGCCTCGATCAATGCGTGGCCGAACGCCCGCCGGCCGACCGTGAATGGCCGCTGCCCGTCGCCCGCATCCAGTTCGTAGAACACCCGCGGCGGCCTGGTGGGTCGCGGAAACTGCTTGCGCACCGCCGCGACCGCATCCACGAACGCCAGGGCAGCCTGGGTGCCGCGCTCGGGCTGGCCGCACAGCCGGCCGACGACGCGGTGGGCTTGCGCAACCTGCTTGAGATCGGCGGCGGCAAGACCGAACCAAGCGATGCCGGCCGCATCGAGCACAGATTGCAGGTTGGGCGGCGGAAAGTGCAGCAGCACCAGGTCGGGCTTGTGCAGCAGCAACGCCTCAGGGCTTGGCGAGAAGCCGGGCAGTTGCGGCAGTCCACGGACCTCGGGCGGGAAGTCGCTCCACGCGTCGCGTGCCACCAACTTGCCGCAGCAGCCAACCGCGCACAGCAGTTCGGTGGCGGCGGGCGAGAGCGACACGATGCGCTCGACCTTGGCCGGAATGCGCATGGTGTGACCGACGTCGTCGATCATCACCTCGGCCGCCGTCGGGCGGGGCGCAGCGCCCTTGCAGCCCGTGGCGGCCAGCAGGGCCAGCAAGAGCCGTGGCAAGCGCATCAGTATCCCCCGAGATCCAAGGCGCCCAGTCCCCGTGGGTTGCTGCGCACGGGTTTGCCTTCGCTCGCGTTGCCGTGCAGGTCCAGCGCGAAACGGCGCAGGTCGCCACCTGGGGCATTGCGTTCGCCGATCCACAGCACGCGGCGTGCGCGGTCGAACCACAAGCCAGAAAACCCGAAGGGCTGGCCAGAACTCGCGACTGGCATGCGCGTGCCGCTGGCGGCGGCGATGCGCCATAGCCGGTCGGGTCGACCCGTGGCCAGGTCGCCCAGCGAAACCGCGAACACCTGGCCTGCGGCCACCGCGATGTCCCGCGACCACGGTCCCGTCGCAACATCAGCCTTGGCCAACGGGGTCACGGCAAAGTCAGAACCGGCCCGACGAACCGCGACCAACGCCGACTGGGCAACCTGGTCGGCGCCTTTGGCAAATGAACCCTGGCATGCCGCGACCAACCCGCCGTCGTCCAGCGGCGCGACCGTCACGCAATTGCGCGCCATGGTCACGTCCACCGCCTGGTCCACGGCCCCGCCGTCGGCGGTCAGCGCCAGCAGGCGGCCCGGTCCTACGGCCTTGAAGTCGGCCGCAAACGAACCCAGGCCCAGCCACGCGCGGCCCATCGCTTGCGCCAAACGCTGCGGCGCGGCCAGGTGACCGGCGACCGTCGCATGTGCGGCAAGCCCCATGCGCGCCTCCAACAACCCCGCACGGATCGACACCACGTCGTCGCCGCCGTCGAGGATGCCGGTGGGGTGGGCGTTGCGGCCCATGCGCGGCACGAGCCAGCGGCCGTCGCCCAGCACCAGCGCATCTTGCGGGTTGGCGTAGAAGCCAAGGGCGACCGACACCTGCTCCACCACCGACAACGTCACCGGATCGAACACGGTCAGCACGGCGTTGGCGCGGTCGACCAGCAACGCGCGCCGCTGCCCGGGGGACGACTGCGCCAGCACCACGTCGCCCGACAGCGCTGTCGCCACCGCGCCGACTTTGCTGCCCGAGTGCAGGACGTGCGCCGCGGCGGGCGGCGTGGACGCCACATCGCCCGTGGCCAAACCGGCGAGGTCCAGCACCGACAGGGCGGTGGTCGCGTAATCGCCGCCGACGACGTACAGATAGCGCGCTGCGTCGGCCGGAAGGGAGGCCGCCCTGCCGTAGCTTGCGGCCACGACAGGCCCGGCCGGCGCCGGTGCGACATCGGTCGCGCATGCGGCGATTGCACCCAGCAGGACGAGCCATGTGCGCGTCATGACCCACCTGCCGCGAGGTGCCACGTGACCGTCAGCCACACGCTGCGTCCCGGCAGCGGCCAGCCCACCAGGTCAAAGTTACGGGCACCGGCCAGGTTGTCGATGCGCAGTGCCGCCGAAGCCACGCCGTCGCGGCTGGCCGCTTGGACGCCCGCCGACCACAGCGCGCGTGCTGGCAGCGCCACTTCGTTGGCCGCGTCGAGGTAGTACGCCGACTGCCAGTGCCAGGCCGCCCACAGTTCGGGCGCCAGTGGGCCTGGGGCGTCTGGTGTCCAGCGCGCCTCGGCCAGCCACTTGCTGCGCGGGCGCAAGGGCAGGGCGCGGCCGCGGTACAATTCGCGCTGGCTGTGGTCGCGGGCAATGAGCGTTGCGTGCTGCAACGTCATCTGCCACGCCGTTGCGACCGTGGCGCGCAGCGTCGCCTCGCCACCCCACGACGTTGCCGCCGCGGTGTTTTGCCAGCGCGCCCGGTGTGGGCCGACTTGCACCAGTTGAATGAGGTCGCTGGCGTGGGCTGCAAACCCGCGGGCGTCCACCGCCCAGCGCAGCCGTCCGTGATCGCTGGCCACGGTCGCGCCGAGGTCGGCCGACGCCGCGGTTTCGGGCCGCAGCGCAGGGTTGCCGGCGACGGCGCCGGTGTCGGCGAACAGCTCATGCAGGTTGGGCAGGCGTACCGCCCGGCGCGCGGCTGCGCTCACGGTCCAGGTAGCCGTCGGGCTGTAGCGCAAGTGCAGGCTGGCGTGCCACGGCAGGGCGGTGGCCGGCCCGGTATCCGCAACGGCAGAGCGCACGGCTTGCATGCCGACCGACGGCGTTGCCTGGACCTTGCCCCCGGCGCCGACCCACCGCGCGGCCAGTTGACCGCCGCCGAGCGCCCGGGTCGAGTGCTGCCCGTCGTTGCGCGTCCGCTTTTCGCGCACCGAGACTTGGGCCGCGCCCGTTTCGACCCTGCCGAGCACCGTGGCCTCGCCACCAGCGAGCAATTGCGCTGGCGAGGTCCACGTTGCAGCCGCCACGGCGCCCGCCGTGCGCGTGCCGTCGTGCCGCGCCGGGCCGAGCTCGCCCAAGGGGTCGGCAACGGTGTTGTCCAGCCAGGAACCGCCGATCGACCAGGCCAGCGCGTCACCCGTGGCCCAGAAGTCGTCCGCACGGCCCGCGACCACCCCAACCTGGCGGTTGCGCGCGTACCTGGCTGACCGCGCCTGCAAGAGCGCAGGCCCAGCCAACCCTTGGTCGAGCCACGCGCCGAGCCAGGTTGCTGCCCACGTCGCGCCCGACGCCGACCGGCCGTCGACGTGGGCCAGGCCGCCGACCCGCATCACGTCGTTGTTGGCGCGCACGGCCGGACGGTCGTCGCTCGGGTCGAACGCCGTGCCGGGATCCAACAGGTAGTCGAAATCGCCGCGCGACCGCAGCCAGCGCGCCCCGGCAAACCCGCGCCATCGGTCCGCTCGCCGCGAGGCCCCCGCCTCCAAACCATTGGACCCAAACGAACCGGCGTCGGCGCGCACATCGGCCTCGCTGGCCCGGCCCGGGCGCGGCACCAGGCGCAGTGCGCCGCCGATGGGCTGGCCGCCGAGGTCCGCCGATACCGCGCCGCGGTGCAGTTCGAGGCGGTCGAGCGCGAACAGCGGCACATCGGCGAGGTCGAACGCCGCGCCATCCCAGTTCGGCAGGGGCGAGTCTCCGAGAAACACAGCCATTTGGTCGGTCGTGCCGCCGCGGACGGTCAGCAGCGCCGCGCTTGCCGGACCACCCGTCTGCAACGCGTGGGCACCGGGCAATTCGGCCGCCGCCTCGGCCACGCTGCGGCTGGCGTGCCGAAGGCGGGCACCTTGCACGGTGGCGATCGGCGCGCCGTCGCCGCGCGGGTCCTCGACGAGGAGCGGCTTGGTCGCGCGCACCGACTTGGGCTTGAGTCGGACCACGGGCCCGACCGGAAGTTCCGCCGCACACACCACCGACGCGTCACACCACGCAAGCGCGGCGACGGCCCACAGCAGGGCAGGGCGAATACGGCAACGCGACACCACGGCAGCTCCCGCGCGCCCGTGGCCCGGGGCGTGCGTCGGTCGGCGGCTCGCGGCCGGTCTCCTGGCTGGCAGCCCGCGGCGTCGGCCTTCCCGGCGGTGGTCGCCAGTGGCCTTGTGGGCGCATGCGCCCGACGCGGTGGTTCGGTCACCGACTGCGGCGACCGATGCTGCATACAGTGGCGGGTCCGCGCCGGCTTTGCACCGGCTTCCCTCTGGCGCGCGACGCGGCTGAACGCGGCGGGCGCCGGCACCCCGGATGTTGGGGGCGCCGCGAGCGGTGCGGATTGGAACGCGGGCAGTGGGGCGATGTCAAATCTGCCGGTGCGCGTGCGCCACCACCCCTTGCCCCGACCGCCGCGCCCGCCTATCGTCCGCCCCGCGCCACCCTGGCGCCCGGAGCCCCGGATGGACCTGCGCGAAACCGGCGACGGCCCCCGCCACCCTTGGGAACTGGCCCGCGCCCGGTTTCTCATCGGCCAACTGCGCGCCCACAAGGTCACCGCCACCGCCCACCGCGTGCTCGACGGCGGCGCGGGCGATGCCTGGTTTGCAAGGCAGTTGCTCGGGGCGCTCGGCCCGCAGGCTCGCGTGACCTGCTGGGACGCCGAATACGACGCGGAGACCGCCCAGCGCATCGAAGCAGCCGGCGACGGCAGAATCGCCTGTGCCACCGCACTTCCGGCCGGCCCGTTTGACCTGGTCACCCTGCTCGATGTCGCGGAGCATGTCGAGGATGACCACACCTTCGTGCGGCGCATCGTCGTCGACGCGTTGCGCCCGGCCGGTTGGCTGCTCTTGACGGTGCCGGCGTGGCAGGGGCTCTACACGAGCCACGACGTCTTTTTGAGGCACCACCGCCGCTATTCCATGGACCAAGGGCGGGCGTTGCTGACCGGCGCGGGCCTGGAGTTGGTGGCGTCGGGCGGGCTTTTCCACAGCCTGCTTGCGCCGCGCGCGCTGCAAAAGCTCAAGGAGTCAGTGACTGAAGTCGATCCAGCGCGCCACAAGCCCGGCATCACCTGGTCGGCCGGACCGCGGGTCACGGCGGCGGTGCGCAGGGCGCTGGCGGTCGACAATGCGCTGTCGGCGGCGGCAAGTGCGGTCGGAGTGTCGCTGCCGGGCCTGTCGTTCTGGGCGTTGGCGCGCAAGCCGTAGTCCAAGTTTGGACTGGGTGGGTGCTGACCCCAACGGCATTGCGGACGCGACGGTGAAACGGATTCTTGCGACGCGCCTGTGTTCGCACACAAGGTCACCGACAACAGCCACCGCCCCCGCGCGGGCAACGGTCCCCGCAAGCGGACAGCGGGGTGACAGCCGCGGGTTTCAACCTGTCGGACTCCCGCACCGCGGGTTCAACCCGTCGCACGGATCACTCAGCCCCGGCCCCCCTCAATCCACTCCGCGCTCGATCTGCATCCGCGCCCAACTCCACGCGGCGACGGTGCGCGGAAAGCCGAGCGTGTTCATGGCCAGGATCACCGCCTGTTCGATTTCGGCCTCGGTGGCGCCGTGCTGCATGGCGCGCCGCACGTGGCTGCGCACCGCCGATTCGAGCCCGGCGCCGACTGACAGGCCGATCTTGATGAGCTCGCACGTCTTGCGGTCCAGTGGCCCGGCGTCGTCCACGGCCTTGGCGACCGACTCGTGGGCCTTGCCCAGTTCGGGGAATTTCTCGATGAAGCGCAGGTAGGTGCCCGGCAGCTTGCCCGGTTTGGGTCCGTCGTTGGACATGGTCGCTCCGTGTCGTTGCGGCGTCGGCGGACGCCTCGTTTGGGGTGCCCGCACATGGCGCCCCCGACGATTGTGGTCCAGGCGCGGCGCTGGCGCTACCCGGCGGGTCATCCGGGTGTCACGGTGCGCAACGGGTCTCTGTGTAGCCGATGGCCGCCCGTGCCGCCAGCGTGTCGGTCGCGCCCGCCGGGCCGGGCGACGCTGCCCAAGCTGAACCCGCGCGCCTGCGCGCCGCACTGGGCTTCGGCGGCGAACCTGGAAGGCGGTCGCCCGGAGGTCGCCTGTCTCCCGGGACCGCGCGGGAACGGCGGGGCACTTCGGGTATGCCGCTCAGCCGGATTGCGGTTGCTCCCGAATGGGCGACTGCGCGCCCGTGTGCACCGCGCCCGCATCCCGTGCTACGCTCCCTGGGCACGCGCACCCCCGCGCGCGGCGCACGAGGCGGCCATGGCCGGCGACAACGATCCCCGGGGGGGCGACGACCCCACCGACAAACTGCGCCAACAACTCGAAGAGCGCCTCAAGCAATCCAAGGGCTTCCGCTTCTCGCGCTGGATTCTGCCGGTCCTGGCCCTGCTGGTGGTGATGTTCGGCCTTGGTTCGGGCGGTGCGGGCTTGGTCGAAATCGAACCCGGTGAAGTCGCGGTCATCTACAACACCACCGGCCTGTCGCTTTTCGGCGCTGAACGCCGCGTCATCCGCGAGCAGGGCACGGTCAGCTACGTTCCGTGGTTCCAGCGCGTCGAGACCCTGGATATCCGCCCTCAAATCCTGACCATGGAGGGCGACCGCGACCCCGGGGACGACAAGTCCGGCGAGGGCCGCGCCCCGAACAAGGTGCGCCGGCTGACCGTGCGCGCCAACGACGGCAGCAACTTCTGGTTCGGCAAGCTCGAAATCCACTACCAGCTCGATCCTGCGAAAGCCGACGTCATCATCGAGACCCACGGCAGCGGCGACGCCTACAAGTCGCGGGCGGTCCTGACCCACTCGCGCGAAATCCTGCGCGACGAGTTCGGCCGCTACTCCTTCCTGCAAGCCGCCGATCCCTCGACGTACAGCAAGGCCACGTCGCTGTCCAAGAACACGCTGAACGCGCGACTCAAGCCCACCGGCATCGAGATCAGCCAGATCCTGACCCCCAAGCCGAGCTTCGACCAGAAAGTGGAGACGGCCATCAAGGACCGCCAGACCGCCGAGCAGGCCGTGCTGGTCAACGCCAAGCAGCGCGAGCGGCTGGTCAAGGAAAAGGACCGCAAGATCCAAGAGATTCGCGAATCCAAGAACGCTGAGTTCCAGACGCTATTGGCCGAACTGGCCGCGCAGCAGCAGCAAGCCCAGAATCAACTGGTCAGCGTGCAACGCGAGGCAGACAAGTACAGCATCGGCCGGGTCGCGGAGGGCAAGGCCGTCCACGCCGAGAAGACCACCCGCGCCGCCGCTGCCGCGGAAGCTGCCCGCGAACGCGCCCAAGGCCTGGCCGCCAAGATCAATTCCGTGGGCGCCGCAGGGCCCGACGTGCTCAACCTGGAGATCGCCAAGAGTGTTTTCCCGCAGTTGGAGAAGATCTCCGCGGTCCCCTTTGCCCGCCCGGTTTCGACCGCGCTCGACGTCCGTCAGGTGCCGGCCGTCAAGGGGGAGTGAGCCATGCTCGGACGCATCGTGAACCTGCAGACCGTCAGCCTGTGCATCATCGGGCTGTGGCTGGTGCCGGCGTTTCTCACCACCTACATCCATCCCGACGAGATCGGCGTGCGTCGGTCGCTGACCAGTGGCATCGACAGCGAAGATTTCGGCCAGGGCCGGCACTTCGACCTCGCGCTTGTGCACAGTTGGTATCGGTTGCCGCACACGCTGCAATATGTCGAGTTCAGCGGCACGCAGACGCTGGACCTGCGCACCCGCGAGAACAACGTGGTTCACGTCGACGTCGCCGTCATCTACCGCATCGTGCCCGGAGAGGCCCACAAGGTGGTGCGCGAGGGCTTCGCCGATTCGTACCACGCCAAGGTGCAGTCGGTCTGCGAGGGCTTCTTGCGCGAGCACCTGGCGCAACTGTCCAACCAGACCGTGCAGGTGAGCGAAGAGCGCGAGAAGGTGGCCAAAAGCGCCATCAAGCCGCTCAACCAGCAGTTGCGGCAGTACCACATGCAGGTGGTGGAGTCGGGCGTGGTCATCCGCGCCATCCAGTTCGATCCGCCCTACGAGGCGCAGTTGCAGGCCAAGCAGCAGTTCGCGGTACAGGCCGAACTCGACATGGCCGTGCAGAACGAATCCAAGGCCAAGCAAGAGACCGACACCGTCCAGAAAGGCATCGACAAGGACGTGGCGATCGAGCGCGAGCAGTGGAACAACAAGATTGAAGAGAAGCGCAAGGAAATCGAGGTCGCCATCGCCACCATCAAGGCCCAGGCGCTGGAGTACGACAAGAAGGTGCGGTCCGAGGCTGACGCCGGATACGAAAAACTGGTCGCCCAAGGCGAACGTGCCGAAGCCGAGGCCGAAGCCTTGGGCAAGAAACTGGAAGCGGACGCCCTGGCCTCCAAGGCCGGCAAGACGTTCAGCGCCATCGAGGCGGTGCGCGCCTTCAAGCTCGGCGCCATCGAGCTGAACTCGAGCGATCCGCACTTCTTGAACGCGTTCGGCTCCATGTCCGCATGGCGGCGCTTCTTCCTGGCAGACTGACCCGTGCTGCTCGAACGCCTGCTGCTGTGGGGGCTGCGCGTCGCCGTCGTCGTCGCCGCACTGTGGCTGTTGCGCCGCGCGGTGCGCAACCTGCCGCCATGGCCGTGGCTGTGGTGGGGACTGCGCAGTGCGCGCATGCGCCGCGTGTTGGCCACCCGCGGCCAGATTGCGCGCCTGGCCCACGACAAGGCCGGCACACCCGATGCCATCGGCCTGTTGTGCGACGTCGACGCCCTCGTCGATTCGGTGGTCGAGATGCTCCAGGTGCGCGCCGATCTCGGGCCGCGCGACGGCATGACCACGTCGGGCGACGTCAGCGCGCGCTTGCAGGCCGCGTTGCGCAAGGTGGACGCCCACCTCGACACCGCACAGCGGCGACTCGACGACATCCGGGCGACGCTGCTGGAGTTTGCCGCCGACCGCCTGCACGACGCCTTGGCGGACGCCCGCACGCGCTTTCACGAGCGCGCCGAGCAGTTGGGGTACACCGTGGATGCCCACAAGGAGCTTCAGGAAGAACTCGAGAAGCTGCGCAGTTCGGGCTGAGCGGCCGCGCCCTGCCAAAGCACCGGTCAACCCCAGCACTGGCGGGCGGTCGAGAGGTCACTGTCGGGGCGCCACCCAGAAGGGCCCCAGAATCAACGCATCGAGCCCACCGGTCCGAAACGCCGCGATGCCATCCTCCGGCGTGCATACGATGGGCTCGCTGTGCAGGTTGAACGAGGTATTGACCAGCGTGGGCGTCCCGGTCAGTTCGGCGTAGCGCCGCAGGATCGCGTAGTAGCCGGGGTTGTCCTGCTCGCGAAGCAACTGCGGCCGCGCCGTGCCGTCGAGGTGGACGACGCCAGCCGACTGGGCGCGCAGCGCGTCGGTGACGCCAAAGGTCATGGTCATGAAGCGCGCGGCGTCTTCGCCCCCCTGCAAGCCGAGGTAACCCTCGTGGCGGTGCTGCCACAACGTCACCGGCGCGAACGGCATGAATTCGCTGCGCCGCAGCCGGGCGTTGAGCCACTGGTTGATGCGCGGGTCGTGGGCAGGGGCCAGGATCGATCGGTTGCCGAGCGCACGCGGGCCGTACTCCAGGCGGCCGGCAAAGCGCGCAACCACCTTGCCCGCCGCCAGGGCCTGCGCCGCACGCTCGCTCAATTCGGCCGGCCGTTCGAAGCGCAGTTGCGCCGCCTCCAACGCCGCACCCATCGCCGACTCAGCGGGTTCGGGACCCAAGAACACATGGTCCATGGGCATGCCGGCGACGCCGTGGGCATCGCGCAGGTGCAGCAGACCGGCGCCCATGCTGATGCCCTGGTCGGTCATCGCCGGGTGGACCCACACCGCCTCGACCTCGGGCAGGGCCAGGATGCGCTGATTGACCACCACGTTGGCGAACACCCCGCCAGCGAGCGCGACCCTGCGCTGGCCGGTCTCGCGCACCGCTGTCTGGACGTAGCGCACCATCACGTCTTCGAGGCGGCGCTGGGCCGCCGCGGCGACGTTGGCGGGCTGGTGGTGGGCCAACGCGCGGTAGGCGCCGAGGTGCTTGTGGCGCCACCACAGCCCGGGAGACGTGAATGCGCGGCCGGCGTCGTCCAGGCCAAAGAGCGACGCGACCAGTGCATAGGCCACCGCCGGGTCGCCGTGGGCCGCGAGCCCGGTCACCTTGCCCGCGAGCAGGTTGTGGAAGCCGAGCAACTGGGCGATTTCGCCATAGAACTGACCGGGTGAATGTCGCGCGGTGCTTCCGTACTGGAACTGCAATCCCTGTGGACCGGCGGTGAACACCTTGCTCGACCAACCATCGCCCATGTTGTCCGCGGTGACACACAGGCACTGGTCCCAGCCGCTGGTCAGCCACGCGCTGGCCGCGTGCGCGGTGTGGTGGTCCACGGTGTCGAGCAACCGCGGCAGCTTCTTGCGCTGCAACAGCGAATTGGACAGTGCAGCGGTCGCCCACGCCACCGCCGGGTTGCGCGCCATCAAGTGCTGGAAGTAGAGCCAGGCCTTGTGCTTGGGGCCGAAGAAGTCGTGTTCCTCGCCGGTAATGAGCTGCGGCGCCAACCGCGGCAGGAAGTGGTGGCGGTTGGCCGGCAGCACCGCATCGACGTCCGCCAGTTCGATGCCCGCGAAGGCCAGCGCCGCCTGCACCGCCTGCGCTGGGAAGCCTCCGGCGAAGCGGTCGCGGGTCAGGCGCTCCTCGGCCAGGGCGAACACCACCCGACCGTCGCGGAAAAGCGTGGCATTGGCGTTGGTGTCTTCATGGACGGCCAGCAGCCAGCGCGGGGGCGGCGTCACGCGTTGCCTTTGGGTCGCAGCCGGTCGATTCCGCCGACCGCGAAACCCAGGCCGCACAGCGCCGCGGACGCGCCGATCAGCAGACCTTGGGTCAGGTGGGTGCGCAGGACCGTCGCTGCGACATACGCCAGGGTTGGCACGCCGAACAGGCCGACGACCAAGCCGACCGCCCACAAGGCCAAGGCGTCACCGTCGAACCAAGCGGTCGCGCGCAGGCCCAGCACCGGCCCGCACAGGCACACGGCATACAAGGCGAGGTCGATGACGAAGCCGCCGTCCATGCGGCAATTGTGGCACGCGGCGGTTGCGCGCGGCAAATTCGCCCTCAGCAGAAGTTCTGCGTCACCAACACCTGCCCGTCGGCCGTCACCGAGAGGCCAATGGCTTGACTGTGCCACGCCGGCTGTAACAGGTTGGCCTTGTGGCCCGGCGAGTTCCACCAGCCCTGCACGGTCTCTTCGGCGAGTTCGCCCGCGCTGCGCACGGTTTCGGCTTCGCGGCGACCGTCGGACCACACCCGCCAGCGCGGTACGCGGTGCACGAGCGCCAGATTTTCGCCGCCGGTCAGGAACCGGCCGGGTCCGTTGGGCACGCGGCACACGTAGCCGGCCCGGCTGTAGCGATCGGTGACCTGGGCGCCATCGGGCGCGTCGTGGGCAAAATAGCGTTGCCTGCGCATGTCGGCGCTGTGGGCGGTGGCGATGCGCGCGAGATCCGGGTTCCAGGCCAACTGCGACAGCCCCTCGCGGGCGCGGATGGCGTTGACGCGCACATGGATCTGCTGGGCGAGGTCACCCACATCGAGCGGACCCAGGGCGTCGACCACGGCCGCGGCCGCCGGGTCAGCCTCAGGCAGCGGCTTGGCACAACCTGCAACGACGGCAAACGCGGCGGCGAGGCAGACGCTCGGTAAGGGACTGGAAAATAACAAGTCGATCACGCTCACATCAGGACGGAGCCGCGAGTCGGACCTTTGGTCCGCGAGCTGGCGACCCACGGAGCAAGCAAACGGGCCCGAGAAATGATTGAGTAAATCATTTCCTGGCCCTAAGGGACTGGAAAATAACAAGTCGATCACGCTCACATCAGGACGGAGCCGCGAGTCGGACCTTTGGTCCGCGAGCTGGCGACCCACGGAGCAAGCAAACGGGCCCGAGAAATGATTGAGTAAATCATTTCCTGGCCCTAAGGGACTGGAAAATAACAAGTCGATCACGCTCACATCAGGACGGAGCCGCGAGTCGGACCTTTGGTCCGCGAGCTGGCGACCCACGGAGCAAGCAAACGGGCCCGAGAAATGATTGAGTAAATCATTTCCTGGCCCTAAACCCAAGCCTTGGCGCAGGTGGCGTCGACCGGTTGGCGAGGTCATGGCGCAGGCTCCCGCGGTTCGGCCGGCTCGACGGGCCACAGGCGCAGTTCGACGATCTGGCCCGCCGTTTGTTTGATCACTTCGAATTCGCAGGCGTCCTCTGCAATCTCGATGCGATCGCCGACCTCGGGGATGCGGCCCGAGCGGGCGATGACCAGGCCGGCCACCGTGCTCCACTGCTGCGATTCAGGCAAGTCGCGGCCGTAGTCGCGGTTGACGTCGCGCACAGGCGCGTTGCCGTACAGGATCAGCCCGCCGTCGGGGCAACTGTCGATGAGCCACGATTCGCCGCCGTCGTCCTCGTGGATTTCGCCGACCAGTTCTTCCAGCAGGTCCTCGAGCGTCACCAGGCCGACCAGGCCGCCATGTTCGTCCACCACCGCCGCCATCGGGCAGTGGTCGTTCAGCAGTTTCTCCAACAACTCGGGTGCCGGCATCTTCCAGGGCGCCACCACGAGCGGGCGCACCAGGGCCTTCAGGGCTGGCGGTTGGGCCTTGAGGCGCGCCACCAGGATGTCGCGGGTGCGCACGTAGCCCACCGGCTGGTCCAGGGTGCCGCGGTATGCCACCAGCCGGGTGTGCTGTGTGGCCAGCGCGGCCGCCACGGCGGTGTCCAGGTCGCCGTCGATGTCCAGCGCGTCGATGCGCTTGCGCGGCACGACCACGGACTTGGCGGTCAGCTCGGCGAGTTCGAGCGCTCGGCCGGCGATGCGGCCGCTGGTGGCCTCCACCGCACCGGCGCTGGACGCCTCCTCCAGCAGGATGCGCAGTTCCTCGCCCGACAGCCGCGCCTCGGCGAAGTTGGTCTTGTCTTGGACCAGTCCCAGGACCAGGTTCGAGGTCTTGGTCAGCAGCCAACTGGCCGGTCGCAGGAATTTGCTCAGGACCAGCAGCCAAGGACCCATGGCGATGGACAGCGTCTCTGCGGAACGAAGCGCCAACGACTTGGGCACCAGCTCGCCAAAGACCAGCGACACGAAGCTGATGACCGCGACCACGACCCCAAACGCCAGCCATTGGGACCAATCCGCGGCGATCCTCGAGGCCACCAGCCACGCCGACAGCCGCTCGACGTATTGCTCGCCGCTGTATGCCGCCGCCGCCGCGCTGACGCCTGTGATGCAGATTTGGACCGTCGCCAGAAAAAGCTCAGGATTGCCGCGGAGGTTCTGAACGGCGCGGGCCCGGCGGCTGCCGGCCTCGGCCAACTCGCGCAGTCGCGCGCGGCGCACCGACAACACTGCAATCTCGGCGGCGGCGAAGAGGCCGTTGGCGAGGACCAGGGCGACGATGAGAATGAGTTCGGTCATGGGGTGCGGACACCTGCGTCGCCCACATCGAGCCTAGCGCACTTTGCGCGCGGGGTCAGTCGGCCGTGCCGAGCCATGCCGCAAGCGAATGCAGACGGCGTGCAGTGCCTCATGGTCCAGCCGGCAGGACTTGCAGCCCGTTGCTGGTCCAGACCTTGCCAGCGCTGTCGACGACCACGCCCTTGGCCCCGCGGCCGGCCAGGACATCGAGCCCGGACTGCCCGCCGGCGATGAACGCCCACTTGGTCAGGATCTCGGCGTCCGTGGCGCTCTTGGCCAGTACGGTGGCGCTCTGGCTCGCGGTCGCCGGCCAGCCGGTCCGCAGGTCGAGGATGTGGTGGTAGCGCACGCCGTCGATGATGGCGAAGCGTTCGTAGTCGCCGCTGGTCGAGAACGCCGCGTCGCGCACCAAGACCAGGCCCAGGAGCTTGCCCTTGTCGCGGGGGTGGGCGATGCCGACGCGCCATGGGCGGCCGCCGTTGTGGCCCGCGCAGTACAGGTCGCCGCCGGCCTGTACGGCGAAGTCGATGAACCCTTGCCGGCGCAGCAGCGCCACGGCCGCGTCCACGGCCGCGCCCTTGCCGATGCCGCCCAGGTTCAACGCCATGCCGGGTCGGGCCAGTTGCAGGGTGCCCGATTTTTCGCCGACCACGACGTGCCGCCAACCGACGCGTGCCAGGCGCGCTGCGACTTCTGGCTTGGTCGGCACCCTGCGCAGCCGGGTCGGCTCGTGGCTGCCTGGCGGCGTGTCGAACTGCCACACCTCGCCGAGCGGGGCGAACGTCACGTCGAACAGGCCGGCCGACTGCTTGCTGGCCAAGAGCGCGGTGCGCAGCAGGGCCAAGGTCTCCGGGGCCACCGCCGCCGCCTTGCCCTGCGCGGCGTTGACGCGGCTGATGTCGCTGCCCGGCCGCCAAGAGGACCACAGGGCTTCGAGGCGAGCGAATTCGTCGGCGACCGTCTTGGTCGCGGTCTGGGCGGCGCTGCCGTCGGCGTCGCTCGGTCGCGGACAAATCGTCGCGCGCACCTGTGTGCCCATGGCCACCACTTCGAGGCGGGCGGCATGGGCGCACCCGGGGCCGTCGTCGGCCGCGCGGGCGGGCAGGGCGACGGTCGTCGGCAGCAGGGCGAATCCGAGGATCCAGCGTTTCATGGGATGGTCAACCGACCTGCCGCAGCGACCGGGTCGGGTAGGCGCGCATGATGATGCGCAACTCCTCGGCGAACACGGCAAGGGCGCCGCGGGTGCACACAAAGCGCAGCCCCTCGAAGCCGTCGCGGTGGGTCAGGCGGTCGCCGCGCCAGTGATCCAGCACATCGTGCGGCGGCGGCCCGGTGATCGGCGACAATAGCGCAGTGACGGAGATCAGGTCGGCGCGGTCGTTGGTGCGCCGCAGCCACAGGTGCAGCCCCGAATCAAAGAAGCGAGGCATCCACAACGCGCGCTGGTTGCAGGCAAGTTGGTCGAGGTGGGCGGCCATGCCCAACAACTCCCAGGTCGCAAGCCGCGTGCGCACCACCCGGCCGGGGTGACCAGGCGACACCAAGCGGGCCACCACGACCACCCAGTTCAGGTCGTAGAGGTTGTCCGCGTTGCCGAATTGGTAGCGCTGCGGCAGCAGCACCAGGCGGCCGCGCAAATCGAGGCTGGTCAGCGTGGCCATCGCATCACCCGCCGGTTCACGCCGCCCTCCACTCGGTGCGCACCCATTGGCCCGCACCGACAGCCCCAATCATCGCCTCGACCGCATCGCGCACCTGGCCCCGGTCGTCGTGCTCGAAGGTCAGCCGCAGCTTGTAGTCCGGCGCGTCGAACACCGGGTAGCTGCCGATCTCGACCTCGGGGTGGTCGGCCACCACGCGGTCGATGTGGGCGACAGCGTGCCATTCTTCGACCGTGAAGTATGCTGTGGCAAGGTGACCGGGTCGCGCCCCGCCCGCGGCCTGCACCAGGGTCGCGATCTGCCGCAGGTTGCGCTCGACCAGGCTCGGCACCCCGGGCAGCACGTACACGTTGCGCATGCGCACCAGCGGCCAGCGGCCCTCGACCGGCACCAGTTCGGCGCCTTCGGGCAGCAGCGCCAGCCGCTCTTGCTCGGGGGTCAGCGGCGCACCCAGGTGGGCAGCGACCTTGCGCGCCAGCTCCGCGTGCAACCTCATCGGTGCGCCGAACGCCTGCCCGACCGCGTGCCAGGTGCAATCGTCGTGGGTCGGCCCGACGCCCCCCGTGGTCACCACCAGATCGAAGCGCGCCGCGAACGCGCCGACCACCTCGGCGATGCGGTCGCGGTCGTCGGCCAGCACGGACAGTTCGCCCACCCGGACGCCGATATCTGCGAATCGCCGCAGGATCTGTGGGCCGTTGCCGTCGGCGATTTTTGCGGACAGGACTTCGTTGCCGATGACGACCACCCCCGCCGTGGTGCGGCGCGCTCGCGCGGGCGTTGGGGTCGCCGTCGCCATTCAGCCCTCTCCGGGCAGCAGACACCGCACATCCGCGAACTTGCCCGTGGCCTGGATGGCCCCGGCCGACCGGGCAAAGCCGAGCACCCAACTGCCATCGAATCGCCGGGTGCCGAACGGCAGCAAGCCGAGCTTCTTGAGGTAGCCCCAGTCGTGCAACTGTGCCCACGACCTTGCCTCTTCATAGCTGGGCCAGGGCGTGCCCTCGCGGCGGCCGCAGTGCGGGCAGTAGTCGATGGGGTCGGCGGCGAGGACGTAGTAGCCATGCACGCACGAATAGCACGACATGTCGACCACTTCGACCTTGCGGCCCTGGCGGTCCACGTAGCCGCCGCGCTCGTAGTCGATTTCGACGGTGCGCGTCTTGCCGATGGCCGTGGTTTCGATGCCGCGCAAAAGCGCCATGCCGCACCTGCCCGGCGGCCGGGGCGCCGCCTGCGGCCAGTCTAGCCCAAGGCGTGACGCGAGGGCCAATTGGCGGTGCCGCCACGCGAAATCGGTTCAGATTTCTTGGGTTTGGCGGGCGCGCCTGTCCAGGACTGCGAGCAGCGCGACCGCGCCGAGGAAGAGGATGTTCGCGTAGAAAAGCCACAGCATGAGCGCGAGCACGCCGGTCAGGGCCCCGTACACCGCATCCATCTTCACCACGGTCGTGACGTAGAGCGTGAACAGGCGCTGGCCGAGCGCCCACACCAACCCAAAGCCCATGCCGACCAGCGCGGCCCGCCGCCGCTTGTGCAACCGTGCCGACCACCGCACCATCAGGTAGAACACGACCGCGACCGGGAATGCCTGCGAGGCTGCTGCGATCGCGTCCATCGCGCTCAGCCACCCAAAGCTGAGCGTATTGACCGCGGTATTGGCGACGTGCACGCCCCACATCAGGAGCGGCCCGAAAAGGTTGATGAGCAGGGCCAGGACCATGGCCACCGCGACCAGCAGCGCCATCACGCCCGTCGCACGCACCGTGTGCCGCCGCTTGCGCCCGAAGATGTCGCGGATGGCATCGTCGATGCGCCCGAACACGCCGAGGCCCAGCCACACCGCCGCCACGAACCCGACGACGCCGTGGGCGGTGCGGTGCTTGACCATCGCGTTGGCGAACTCGACCGGGTTCCAGGTCACCCCCGGCAGCGACTGCTTGAGCCACAGCGACACCTGCGCCAGCGCCTTGCCCCTGACGTGCAGGTCCACGCCGGTCGCCGACCCTGCGCTGTCGACCGCTGCCAGCACGAACCCGAGCACGCTGAAGCCGGCGAACAGCGACGGCACGGCAGCCAGGATGGCGAAAAACGTCAGCGACCCGGCGCGGTCGAAAATCGAGATGCGCTCCGCGACCTCCAGGGTGTCGGCCAGCACCGGCCACCGCCAGCGCAGCCACGCCCGCCCGAACTCGGTCAGGTTCGACAGGGCAGGCAGCGGCGGAGGCGGCGTCATGGGCCGAGCGTAGCACGGGGCGGGCGGGGCCGGCACCTGTGGTTGCTTTTTCCCGTTCCTTCGCGCGTCCCTGTGCCGCGTCTGCGCCTGTGCCCGTGCGTATGCCTGCGCCTGAACCTGGGCCTGCGCCTGTCCAGCGCAGCCGGCAGTCCAAGAAGGCCCCGCTGGGTCGCGGTGTTCGTGGTACTGCGGGACCGCCAGAACTGGGTCGCCGTCCGAGCGGGCCAACAGCGACCGCGCAGGACCTTGCCTCCCCAGGTCTTCAGGCGGTTTTGAACAAGTGGTCGCCCGCTTCGACCGACACCTGGGTCTGCAGTTCAATGGCGATGTAGGCGCGCGCGTCGGGCAGCTTGAACGCATCGCCCCACGTGCCCTTGAGGTGCGGCAGAAGGCAGACGTCGATGGCGTGTCTTTTCTCGATGTATTCGGCACTGGCGCTGCTGCCGGGGCCGGGTTGCATGGCGCAGTCCTCCTGGGTTCGCGTTCGAGTGGGTCGCTGCGTTGGCTTTGCGCGGCGGGCAAGCCGGCGGCTGGCCAGCAGGGAACGTCGGGGGGGCCGCGCGCGAGTCGAAGGGAGTTTCCCTCAAAGCCCGCTTGCGCGCCGCCGGACCGTCTGCCGCTACTGCGCGGGCGGGTGGGGCGGCGAGGTTGCGATGCTGCGGCGGCCAATCCGGCGGTGTCAAGCCGCAGTTCATGGCGAATTTCTGCCGCGGCGCCCAAACGGCCAAATGGCGTCCGCAGGCCCGCGTCGCGCTCCCATCGTCGCCTCAGCCCATGCCGCCGTGAAGGACCAGCGGTGCGCAAGGGGCTGGAAAATAATAAGTCGATCACGCTCACATCAGGACGGAGCCGCGAGTCGGACCTTTGGTCCGCGAGCTGGCGACCCACGGAGCAAGCAATCGGGCCCGAGAAATGATTGAGTAAATCATTTCCTGGCCCTAAGGGGCTGGAAAATAATAAGTCGATCACGCTCACATCAGGACGGAGCCGCGAGTCGGACCCTTGGTCCGCGAGCTGGCGACCCACGGAGCAAGCAATCGGGCCCGAGAAATGATTGAGTAAATCATTTCCTGGCCCTAACTATCCCGGACCGCCGCCATCGGGCGCCGGCTTGCCACCTTCCGCGGCCGTCTTGCGCTTGCGCCCGCCGACGAACACCCGCGGCTTGAGCCCGAACTCGATGGGTTTGTCGCTGCCGTACCCGAAAAAGCGCAGCACCAGTTCGCGCAGCCGCCGCCGGATCTCCAGCGTGCGCCGCTCGAAGGCCGCCGTGGCCCGCGACTGCCCAGAGCGCTTGTCGCCGGTGGTCTCGCGGGTGTGCAACGCGGCCGAGACCGCTTCGCCCAACTCCATGAGGCCGCCCGCGGTCAGCCCTGCCGGCAGCGGCGGCCGCTGGCGCTTGGCGATGCCCTTGCCGAGCGCGACCAGCAGCTCGCCGAGGTCCGGGTCCGTGTTGTCGGTCGGGAAGTAGTCCGCCCGCCCGACCGCGCCCGGCGGCGTCGACGCATTGACAAGGCCAAGCACCTGCGTGTGTACGGCCGAGGCCCTCTTGACCAGCGCCGTCTTCTTCTCGACCGCACCCTTGACCGCAATGCGCGCCGTCCCGAGCTTGCAGGACAAGGTTGCAGTGCGCTGCCCCGCAGCCGGCGCTCGCTTGGCGACGAATGCCGTCCGCAAAACCCTTGAAATGCACAAACCTGTACATGCCGCGCCTCGGGGAAGCCGATGCTACACCAACGCCCCGGCCGACAAGACCACTGCGCGACCACCTGGCGCGCCGCCAGACCGGGGTCACCGCGTGCGAGCCCGCCAAAGCACCGGCGCCGCACCGAAAGCCCGCTCGCACTGCACGTCGTTTCATCTCCTTGCATCGTCCGAGAAATCCCGTTGATTGTCCTCCGCTGTCCCAGAATTGTCCGCAACACTTCCCGGATGGACCGCGACGGTCCCTGAAACATCCGCGCCAGCCTCTGTTTTGACCGCAGCAAGCTCCGAAATATCCGCTGTCACTTCGGAATTGCCCTCAGTGGCCTTCGAATTATGCGCCAGGCGCGCCGAACTGTCCCCACCCGCAACCAAAACCTCCGCGCACATCCGCGATGGGTTGCGCCACCAACCCCCGGCAGGCCCGCCGCTGTCCCAGCAACGGCCCCGGTTCCAGGCCCTGACCGGCGCAGCCGGCTGAATTCCCGCCCACGCACGCGCCGACCAAGCCTCCGCCGGGAGAAAACCCGCCCGTCCATCGCCCGCCCGAACCCGCGCCCGCCCAAAAACCGCAGTACGCAGCCCCTTGATCGATCCCGTAACCCCCGCTACCCTCGGCGCCCCGACCCAGGCGGCCGACCGCCGCTCCGCGGAGCACCGATGGCCCACGACCCGCACGCCGCACTCCCTCGCCGCACCGCGGCGACCGCCTTGCCCGAGGATCGCGGCGAGTCGCCGTTCAGCGACTACAAGGTCGCGTACACGCCGACGCAGGCCGTCGCCGAGGCCAACCGCTGCCTGTTTTGCAGCGACGCTCCGTGCATGAACGCCTGCCCGACCCACATCGACGTCGCGCAGTTCATCCGCAAAATCGGCAGCGGCAACGACCGGGGCTCGGCCAAGACGATTCTGGACGCCAACATCTTGGGCATGTCGTGCGCGCGGGTGTGCCCGGTCGAGACGTTGTGCGTCGGCGCTTGCGTGTACAACACCTTGGGCCACCCGCCGATCCAGATTGGCCGCTTGCAGCGCTACGTCACCGACCGCGCGCTGCACGAGAACTGGCAGTTCTACAAGGCTGGCCCGGACAGCGGCAAGAAGGTCGCCTTGATTGGCGCCGGACCGGCCAGCTTGGCGTGCGCGCACAACCTGCGGCGCTTCGGCCACGCGTGCACCATCTTCGAGAAGCGCGAGGTCGTCGGCGGGCTGAACACGACGGGCGTCGCGCCGTACAAGATGAAATCCGACGCAAGTCTGCACGAGGTCGAGTGGTTGTTGCAGATCGGCGGCATCGACGTCCGCACCGGTGTCGAGGCCGGGCGCGACATCACGCTTGAGCAGCTTGAGGCTGAATACGACGCAGTTTTCTTCGGCGCAGGGCTTGGCGCTGACAGCCGCCTTGGCGTGGCAGGCGAGGACCTGCCTGGGGTCGACGGCGCTGTGGCCTGGATCGAGCGCATGAAACTGGCGCCGGTGGACCTGTCGGGGGTGCGCCATGCGTTGGTCATCGGCGGCGGCAACACGGCGATGGACTGCATGCGCGAGCTGCTTGGGCTCAAGGTGCCCAACGTGACGTTGGTGTACCGCGGCACCCAAGCCGGCATGCCCGGCTACGCCCACGAGTGGAAGGCCGCGCAGGTGCTGGGCGCCAAAGCGCACTGGCAGGCGGTGCCCGTGGCGTTCGAGGGCCAGGGGCGGGTGCAGCGCGCGGTGCTTGGCTTGCTGGACGCGAACAAGCAACCGACCGGCGAGAGGGTCACCGTGGATGCGGATCTGGTGCTCATGGCCATTGGCCAGGGCAAAATCGGCGACATGCTGGCGAGCCTGTCCGGCATCCGCATCGCCAAAGGTGTGGTGCAGGCCGACGAGCGCGGCTACACCGGCCGGCCCAAGTGGTACGTCGGCGGCGACGCGCGCAACGGCGGCAAAGAGGTCGTCAACGCAGCGGCAGAAGGCCAGCAGGCGGCGCACGCCATCCACGAAAGCTTCGGCAAATAGCCGCGTTGCAAGGAGAACGTCATGGCGGACTTGACCACCAATTGCGCCGGCATCATCAGCCCCAACCCGTTTTGGTTGGCTTCGGCCCCGCCGGCCAATAGCGGCGCCCAGGTGCAGCGGGCGTTCGAGGCAGGCTGGGGCGGCGCGGTGTGGAAGACGCTCGGCCAGCCCATCCAAAACGTGTCGAGCCGTTTCGGCGGCCACACCATTGGCGGTGTGCGCGGCGCGGGCTTCAACAACATCGAACTCATCACCGACCGGCCGCTCGAGGTCAACTTTCGCGAAATCTACGAGACCAAGAAAAAGTTCCCCAAGCACGCCGTCATCGTGTCGCTGATGGTCGAAACCGAAGACGAGTGGCGCGACATCATCGCCCGCAGCATCGACGCCGGCGCCGACGGTCTGGAGCTCAACTTTGGCTGCCCGCACGGCATGTGCGAGCGCGGCATGGGCTCGGCGGTCGGCCAAGAGCCGCGCATCAACGAGCGCATCACCTCGTGGGCGGTCAAGTATTCGACGGTGCCGGTGCTGGTCAAGCTCACGCCCAACGTCGGCGACATCAACCCGCACGGTCTGGCGGCCAAGCACGGCGGCGCCCACGGCGTGTCGCTCATCAACACCATCAAGTCGATCATCGGCGTGGACATCGACCGCTTTGTGCCCGAACCGCGCGTCGGCACCCAGTCGTCGAACGGCGGCTACTGCGGCGCGGCCGTCAAGCCGATTGCCCTGCACATGACGGCGCAGTTGGCGCGCAACCCGGGCTTTCGCTTGCCCATCAGTGGCATCGGCGGCGTGTGCAACTGGCGCGACGCGGTCGAGTTCATCCTGCTCGGCGCGACCAGTGTGCAGGTGTGCACCGAGGTCATGCTCAAGGGCTACCGCATCGTCGAGGACATGATCGACGGCCTCAACCACTACATGGACAGCCACGGCTTTGCGACCATCGACCAGATGGTGGGCAAGGCGGTGCCGGCGTACAGCGAATGGGGCGACCTCGACCTGAACTACGAGACAGTGGCCAAGATCGACGCCACCAAGTGCATCGGCTGCCAGGTCTGCGTGGCCGCCTGCCACGACGGCGCCCACCAGTGCCTGCACCCGCAGGCCGGCACCCGCGTGCCGCGCGTGGACGAGTCCGAGTGCGTCGGCTGCAATCTGTGCAAGATCGTCTGCCCGGTGCCCGACTGCATCACCATGACCCAGGTGGACAACGGCTGGGCGCCAGCGACCTGGAACGAACACACCACGGGTCAGGGCAAGCTGCGGCCCAAGAAAGGCGCGCACTGAGCCCCGAACACACCCCATCCACCCCGGAGTTCGCGCCATGATGTCCAAAGTCGTCCGCTGCGGCCTCATCCAGTTGGCCAACCCCATCAACGACGAGTCGGTGCCGGTCGCCACCATCCAGCAGGCAATGCTCGACAAGCACCTGCCGTACATCGAAGAGGCCGGCAAGCGCGGCGTGCAAATCCTGTGCATGCAAGAGATTTTCAACGGCCCGTATTTCTGCCCCGGCCAGGACAAGCGTTGGTACGACGCAGCGGAGCCCATCCCCGACGGCCCGACCACGCGCCTCATGCAGGACCTGGCCAAGAAGCACCAGATGGTCATCGTCGTGCCGCTCTACGAAAAGGAGATGCGCGGCGTCTTCTACAACTCGGCGGCCGTCATCGACGCCGACGGCACCTACCTCGGCAAGTACCGCAAGCAGCACATTCCGCAGACCTCGGGCTTTTGGGAGAAGTACTTCTTCAAGCCGGGCAACGGCGGCTACCCGGTGTTCGACACCAAATACGCCCGCGTCGGCGTGTACATCTGCTACGACCGCCACTTTCCCGAGGGCTGGCGCGCGCTCGGGCTGCACGGCGCTGACATCGTCTTCAACCCCTCGGCCACCGTCGCCGGGTTGTCGCAATACCTGTGGAAACTGGAGCAGCCGGCCGCCGCCGTCGCCAACACCTACTTCGTCGGCGCCATCAATCGCGTCGGCACCGAGGCGCCGTGGAACATCGGCAAGTTCTATGGCAGCAGCTACTTCGTCAACCCGCGCGGACAGATTCAGGCGTGCGGCAGCGAAGACGGCGACGAATTGGTGGTGGCCGACCTCGACCTCGGGCAGATCGACGAGGTGCGCAAGACCTGGCAGTTCTACCGCGACCGCCGGCCCGATGCCTACCAGGATCTGACGGATCCCGGGTTGGCCTAGTAGGCGAAACCCCGAATTCGCGTCGGGATACTGGGCGTCATGCCGCAACAAATCCTCAATCGGTTTCGCCTACTAGCTGCTTGTTGCGTGAAGGGGGCTCGCAGCCCCCTCGCGCGCCCATGCGCGCTCACCCCCGCGTCCGGCCGCAGCCGCGGCCGGAAGTACCTCAGCCCTGTTGCGCGCCGGAACCCGGCGCGAATTTCGGGCCTGAGGTACTAGCAGGGAGCCGGGGTTGAGCGACTTCGGCGGGCGAATTCAGGCCCCTGGAAGGACCGACTGCCGCGCTGTCGCTACTTGACGAACGTCAGGATGCCCACCACCAGGCTCAGGACCCGCGTGCCTTGGGTCTCCCACAGCTCGGCGCCAAAGCCGCGCAACCCAAGGCCATCGGGCTTGCTGCCCACCCACAGGCCCATGCGCAACTGGTCGGCGGCCGTCAGCGTCGGGCTGCCCTTGGTTCTGCTCGCCGTCAGCGGCACCCAACTGGGTTCGAACCACGCCAGCACCTGCCGATCACCCACCTCGGTGTGGAACTGCAACCGTGCCGGGAACTCCAGAGCGAACGGCACCATGTCGCCCGCTTCGGAGGTCACGCCAGAGGCGCCCAGACCGACCTGCGCCGCGATGCCTGTGGTCTTGCTGCCCAGTTGCAGTCCGATCAGCCAGTCCACCGCATAGCGCAACCCTGCCGGATAGGCCGCGGCGAGTTCGATGCGGCTGGTGGACATGAACCCGGTCTGCCGCGAACTCCACACCGCGGAGCCGCCCAACTGTCCGCGCAGCTTGGAGCCGCCGCCGGCAAACGCCAGACCGCCCTCGAACGCCAGGAAGCCCAGCACCTTGCCGGCGCTCGGGAACACCAGGTCGGGATCGGTCAGCGACCCCGGCTTGCCGAGCCAAGTCGCTGAGCACTGCGCCTCGACGTGGTCGCGGATCTCGGCAGACACGGCGGCCTTGTGGTCGCACAATTCGCCTTTGCCGACACCGGCCTTTTGCAACATCCATAGACTGCCACCGGCAAAGTCTGGCTCTGGCAAATCTCCCAGCCAGTCGGTGGCGCCGGCCGGCGTAGGCTTCTCGACGTCGATGGGACGGTCGGGCTTGCGCACCAGCTTGACAGCCAGCCACACCTTGCCGTTGAGCGTACCGACGGGCACGACGGTTCCCACCCAGTCGCGGCTGCGTTCGACGACTCCGGCGTCTTGGGTGCGACCATCGGGCCAGCGCCACGAGCGGGATACGTCACCGGTCTGGGCCACCTGCAGATTGCTGCCGTCGTCCACGCCGGTCAGGCCCGCTTCCGGCAACGCCTCGGCCGCAAGAGCGCGCACCTGATCGTGCGGCCGGTCGGGCAGTGGGCCCAGCCACACCACCGCCGAACTGCCGGACGGGGGCGGGGTCAGCGCAGTGCTGCCGGCCGGCGGCGGTAGAGAACTGCCTCCCGCGCTGCCACCACCGGCGCTGCCACCACTGCCAGGGGGCCGAGCCCCGCCGCTTGAAGGCGTGCCAGGAGGCGGTGGCCGGCTGCCCGGGCCCGTCGCCTGCGCGGTGACGGCAAGGAGAGGAACGACCAGAGCCCATGCCAAGACAAAGCGAACTGCCATCACCCCTCCCCAAAAGCCCACGAGATTCCGGCGTCGGTCAAGACACCGCGCCGGCCTACCGGCCACGGCAAGTTGCGCGGCCCGTGACCCACGGGCAGGTCGCACAACACGGGCACGCCGAGGGGGGCCAGCCGGTCGCGCAAGACATCGAGCGGCCCGTAGTCCAGGCCGTCGGGATCGGTGGCCGCCCCGTCCAGGAACTGGCCAAGAGCGATGCCAGCGCAGTCGTCGAGACATCCGGCCTGGGCCAGTTGGGTCAGCATTCGGTCCAACCTGTACGGTGCCTCGCCCACGTCTTCGAGCACCACGATGCAACCAGCGCCCTGCAGTTGCCACGGCGTGCCACACAGGCTCGCAAGCACGGTCAGGTTGCCGCCGACCACCGGACCGTCGCGGCGACCGGGTGGACCGCACAGGTGGCGACCCGGCAGCGGCACCGGTCGGCCGGCGAAAACCTCCCGCAGGGCCGACCTTGTCTCATGGTCCACCAACACCGGCGAGGACGAGCCGTGCGGCGGGGCAGGCGCCAGGCTCTGCACCACGGGTCCGTGGATGAGCGCGCCGCCGGGCGCCGTGGTCCAGCCAGCCTGCCAAAGCGCGGTGTGCAGCGCCGAGCCGTCCGAAAAGCCGATGAGCGGCCGAGCGACCATGCGCTCCCAGGGCAGGTGCGGCAGCAGGTGGGCACAGCCAAAGCCGCCGCGGGCGAGCCAGATGGCGTCGATGCCCGGGTCGGTGGCAGCCCACACCAGGTCCGCAAGGCGCTCGGCGGCCGTGCCGGCGTGGTAGCGGTCGGCGGCAAACAAGTTGGGGCCGAACACGGGCCGGTATCCCCAGGCGCGCAAAGTGTCGGCGCCGCCCAGCAGCCGCTCTTTGGAGAAGCGCCCAGCCGGGGCGATGACGGCCACGCGCGCGTCGCCGGGTAGCGTCAATCCGGGCATCTGGCCCTCGCGAGGCGCCACGGTACGGTGTCGCCCGGATAGCTGTGGAATTCGCCGGGCAGCCCCTGCGCCATGGTGCCGGACCACGGACGCACGAAGCCCGAGCGGGCCGGTTGGCTGGCGTCCAGCAGCGGTGCGAGTTCGGCGCAAGGCGTCGCCAGCCCCGGCAAGTCGATGGCCTCGCATGCCGGCCCCAGCCACACCCATGCGGGCGAAGGCGGACGCCCGGCGGCACAAGCAGCGCGGTACTCGTCGGTGCTGACGCGGTGCGACACCGGGCCAGCGCGTGTCCAGGCCCCGACCGGGACATCCATGACGACGTGGCGGCGTTCTCCCGGCTCGCGTTCTGGGGCGAGCAGCCACAGGTCGCCTGTCTCCTGCCCGAGTTCGCGGCGCAAGATGGCGTAGCCCTGGCCCTGCGCGTCGAGCGCGTCGGCACCGAACGGCGACCACAAGCACTGCAGCACACCAATCCCCAACGCCGCAAGCACCGCCAAGCCCAGCCATGGCCGCACGCGGTCGCTGGCCAGCTCGGCCATGCGGGGGGCAAACGCGATGACGACGACCCACGCCGCCGCCATCGGAGCCTGGTAGCGCACGGCGTCCGTCACGCACGCCACCACCAGCAGGCCGGCGATGCCGAGCGCCACCAGCCCCGCCAGCATCGCCGCCAGCGACCAACGCGCAACCGCCCGGCCGTGCACCAATCGCTGTGCGTACAGACCACCCAGCCCCGCCAGGGCCCCGGCTGTCGTCAGCGCCGCTGGTGCCCATGCGCGGTTCCACCACAGCTCATACAGCCAGAAACCGCGCGGCACGGGCAGCCATCCGGTGGCCGCGAGGCGGCTGCCGACCAATTCAGCCTGCCCGGCCATTCGCCACGCGACAAGGCCGGCGACCAAGCCGAACCCGGCCGCCAGAGCCAGCAGGTTGTTGCCGGAGGGGAGGGCCGCACGCAGGCCTGCGGCAGATTGGGGCTGAGCCGAATGATGTTGCGGGGTTGAACGATCCCCCCCTTCATTCAAGTGTGCGAAATTGCTGGAAGTGCTCGGCTTCCCGCTCGGCCGCAGCACTGCGAGCGCACCGGGATTCGGGAACGTTCCATCATTTCGGGCAGTTGAACGATCCCCCCCTTCATTCAAGTCCCCGAAATTACTAGAAACGTCGATCTGCCGTGGTGAAGGCGGAGGCGGCTCAGCGCCAGGATGCAGGATTTCTCCGTCATTCCAGACAGTTGAATGATCCCCCCCTCTGTTCAAGTCCCTGAAAACACGAGAACTGGTGGCGCCGTGCGGCCGAATCGACAGGGCCCAGGCACACAGACCCGCGCCCACAGCGAACACGGGCCCCAGCGGGTGCCCCGAGGCGAGCAAGCCCAGCGCGGCCAACACGCCCACGGTGTCCCAGCGCCCAGAGCGCGCCTCATAGGGCGGCGACGCCAGCCACAAGGCCGCGGCCACCAGGAACTGCGCGACCACCAGCGTGCTCTCGCTGTTGCCGACGCGCACCGCGAGCGGGGACCACACCATCAGCGCCCCGGCGGCCAGCGCCGGCAACCAACGGGTTGTCGCCCGTCGCGCTGCGAGCACGGCGAGTACGGTGGCCAGCGCCCCCAGAGCCGCGGCCCACCGACCCAGTGCCTCGTGGTCGTTGCCCCACAGGGGCGCGGTCCAGCGCTGCAGTTGCCACCAGGCCGGACCGTACTCTGTCAGAAGGCGGTGCGCGCCAGTGTCTGCCCCCGGCAGCCCAAGACCCACGGCGATTTCGAGCCACGCATGGTCATCGGCGTGCAGTGGCGTGAACGGCGCAGCCCGACGCGCGGCGGCCGCCACGACGAGCAGCACGCCGCCAAACACCAGCGCGCTCCACGTGCGCGGTCGGCGCAGGGCCTTGGCCACCATTGCCGCCGCGAGCACGACCCACAGGCCCGCCGTCAGATAGCCGAGCGGCGTCGCGAATTCGGGCGCGGGCCCGGCCGGAGCCGCAGAAGCTGCGGTCACCGTCGTCGGTCCAGACGTAGCGTGGCGAAAGAAGCTGCCGTCGTCGTTGCGCGCGATGGCGGCGGCCACCAGATCCGTGGCCAGGCCGAGTCTATCCGGTGCTGAAGGGGCCTGGACCGAAAAGGCCTTTGGGCCGCCGGCCAGGGCAGGGCGCAAGGTCACCGTCGCCGATTGCCCCGCAGCGTCTCGCAAATCGACTGCGACGCTATCCGCGCCGATGCGCACGTTGTCCAGCACGACGCCCGTGTCGGCCACGGGTTGGCCGTCGCGAAACGGCGCCAGCAGTCGCAGGACGTCGGCCTCGCGGCCGCGGGCAATCACGAGGCTGGGCATCTCGCCCTACGGCGCGGCGTCGACCGGCGGCGGCAGCGGTTCCAACAACAGCAGCCCGGCCGGCGCGAAGTACACGCCGTCGGCACTGGCGCTCGCGAAGCCACCCTGCGCGGCGATCTGCTGGCCGACCTTCCAGCCGCGGCGGTCGAGGTCGCGTTCGCCGCCCACCAGTAGGCGCCGGCCAGTGCCCTTTTCCTCGTCCGACAGGTACAAGTGCGGCGCGGGTTTGCAGGCTTGTTCGGTCAACGGGCATGCGTTCAGTGCCGCCACGTAGCCGCGGACTTGCAGCGACGGCGGCAGCGTCTTGCGGTCGGTCGCCAGCAGCCCGTGCACAGACCATGCGCCGTCGGGATACTTGTCTGGCACCAGCGGCGGCGACAAGTCGGGAACGCCGGGCAGGTCGGCCTTGCCCGGCTTGGGCGTGCGCTTGGCGTGGGCCGGCGGGTCGGGCACGCCGCAGCCGAGCGCCGCCATGCACACCACAACGGCGGTCGAATGCAAGAGCGTCTGCGCGTTCATTTGCTGAGCACCGGAATGCGGCCGGGCAGCGACACGATCATCAGCGCATCGGGCACCACGAACACATCGACGCCGCCCAACGGAACCGCCTTGTCGCCTACCCACGCCGCGGCGCTGATGCGATTGGGCCCCGGCTTGATGTCCACCGCCGCGAACCGCCCCAGGGTGTCGGTCGCCGTATTGGTCTTGACCGGCACCGTGTTGTCTTCGTTGTTGTTGAAGAACGCCAAGCCCTTGGGCAGGACGCCGAGGCCGACCTTGGCGTTGTGGATGGCCCAGCCGCCGCGGCCGCCCGCCTTGCCGCAGTCGCGGATGCGACCGCCGATGACGCCGTTGCCGAGCGGGATGTCCTGGATGCCGATGGTGTTGGGCACCAGCGTCCATTGGCCCTCGCCGACGATGGTCGGGTTGGTGCGGTAGGTGTCCTTGTCCACGTATTTGGTTGGCTGGGTGGCCGCTCCCTTCTTGTCGAGGTGGTCGGCAAAAAGCACCACGTCCCAGTAGTAGCTGTCGTGCCACTTGTCCTTGGGGTCTTTGCCGTGGACGCGAATCACCAGCCTGGTGTTGGTCGGCACGCCTTCGATGGCGTAGAGGCCGTGGGTCTTGACGCAGTAGCGCGGTCCATTGCTCTGCTTGCTGCGGCATTCGTAGCCCGACGGGCATTCCAGGTGCGCCTCGCAGCCGTCGTCGGGCTTCTTGCTCTGCGCGAGGTCCAGGCCCAACTCCTTGGCCTTGTCGGGATCGACGCTGACGGAGGTGGCGACGGGCTTGCCGACCTTGTCGGTTTGGTAGCAGGCCGCCCGCTCGTCATCGTCTTGCACGCTTGCGCACGCCTCGGGCTTGAAGTCCGCGAGCTTGAACACCGCGACCTCAACGTTCTGGGTCAGCGGACCGCCGCCAAACCGGTCGACGCGGCCCCAGATGGTCGCCGCGGCGGGGCCTGTCGCGGAATTGGCCAGGACCTCCAGCGACTTGTCCACGCAGCCGAGTTCCAGCGGTTCTTCAGTCGGCAGGTAGTCTTTGAGCGGGTCGGTCACCACGGCCTTTTCGCCCGCGGTCGGCGCCACCACGCAGACCCCGGCCGAGCACAGCTTGCCGCCGGGGCATGCCTTGGCCGCGTCGCACACCGGTACAAAGGGCTTGATGGCTACGCCGCCCGAACCCGAGTCCGCGCCATCCGCGGCTGTGGCCCCATCTGCAGCGTTTGCCGCGTCGACCGCGGACGCAGGCTTTGCGGTCGAACCACACGCACCAAGGCAGGCCGCGGCGAACGCGAACGCGCAAACGAGGCGAAAACCGGCAGGGAACATGGCGACCCGGGAGCGGCGCGGGGCCGCGGGGCCGTGAGGATAGCGGGGTTGGCGGGGGGCGGCAACAGGGTCCCCCCTTTGTCCAGGTCCGCGCGAGGTCGGGTTCTTGGCTCGACCGGCCGACCGCCTCTTCGGCCTCGCAGCGAACGTGATCTGGCCACACCGTCTGAGAGTCGTGATGCTGCCCGGACCGTTTGCCTGTCCCTGTGCCGAGCCGGCGCCGCCGTGGGAGACTTCCGCCACTGGCGGTCGGACGCCGCCTGGGCCTGACGGCCGAGCGGGGCACGGTCCAGCGCAGCGATGCGGGGCATTGCCGCATCGGGGTGTTCCTGCGAATGGCCTCTGGTACCACGGACAGTGCGACCGCGCGGAGGTCTCAGGGTCAGCCGGCTGCGCCGGACATGTCCCGGCGCAAGCACAGGCCCTGCGTCGCATGTGGGCGTTCGCACGAGGGATTTGATCAGGCCCTGACCCTGCACCTGTTTCTGTCCCTGTCCGGCGCCACAGTCGGGGACCACCGCTATCGCCGGTTCGGCGCCGGCTGACCCCGAGAGCCAGGCAAGACCCAGTCCTGCGTCGAAACGGTGACGCCGCCGCAATCGGGGATCTACGGGGGGATGGCCTCTGGTACCACGGACAGTGCGACCGCGCGGAGCCCTCAGGGGTCAGCCGGTTGCGCCGGAAAGGCGCAGGCGCAGGCAGACGGACAGCCTCGGACGTGGGTGTGAATGCCACGCGGCCGGCCCATCCACCCTTGCGCACCGACGGCAAACGCCGTCCAATACCCTTCTCCGGCCATCGCCGGCAGGTCCGCCTATGAAATCGCTCGCACCGCTCGTCGCCGTACTGGTCGCACCGGCCTGCCTCGGCGCCACCGCCACCTTGCAACCGACGGCCGAACTGCCCGTGACCAAGGTCGTCCTCTACCAGAATGGCGTCGGCTACTTCGAACGCCGCGGCACCGTGGTCGGCAAGGACCTGGAACTGCGGGTGCGGCCCGACCAGATCAACGACGTGCTCAAGAGCCTGACGGTGCTCGACCTGTCTGGCAGCGTCGCCAGTTCGGTCAGTTTGCCCGTCGAGCGCTCGGGCGACGAGGTGGCGATGCACCTGCCCCCCGAAGTGCGCTCGGCGCAGGGGATGATGGCGTTGTTGTCGGTCTTGCGCGGCGCCCAGGTCGAGGTGCATGGCCAGCATGGCCGGCAGATCGGCCGCGTGGTCGGCGTCGAGCGCAGCGGAACCCCCGACGGCGACGGCAAACTGGTCGAAACACCGGTGCTGACGCTGCTGGCCGCCGACGACAGCGTGGTCAAGACGCCCGTGGCAGGCATCGACAAGGTGGTCATCGGCGACAAGACCCTGGCGGTGGGCTTGCAGCAGTCGATGGACATCGCCCGGCGCGACGGCGCCTGGAAGCCGGCGAGCGTGCAGGTGCGCCTGGCCGACGACGGCAGCCACGATCTTCTGGTCTCGTACATCCACGAGGTGCCGGTGTGGCGGCCGGCGTATCGGGCGTGGGTCGAGGCCGGCAAGGGCGTGACCTTGCAGGGCTGGGCCATCGTCGACAACGTGTCGGGCGAGGCCTGGAAGGATGTGGACCTGACGTTGGTGGTCGGCTCGCCGCTGTCGTTTCGCTACAACCTGCATACGCCGCATCGCGTGCCGCGGCCGGACCTGTCGAGCCGCCTTCCACAGATGGCCGAGGCGCCGCCCGAGCCGGACGTGGGCTACGAAGAAGCGCCCGCGCCCCCGCCGTCGGTGGAGGCCGAGAAGGGCTATGGTGGGCCGGCAGCGGGAGGGGGAGCGCCGCGGCCCTCCGCACGGATGCGACCCAGCCCCAAAGCCGACAAGAAGGCGAAGATGGCCGAGTCGGCCGCCGACGAAGGGGGCGAGTATGTCGAGCGGCAGCGCGTCCAGCAGGAATCGAACCGCCGCGACGCCGCGATTCGCCAGGCCCAGGCGCTCGTCACCGGTCGCGAAGTCGGCGCGCTCTACACCTACCGCGCGCAGAAGCCGGTGACGGTGCCCGACCGCTCGGCGGCGCTCATCAACATCGTGTCGCGCAAGGCCGATGGCCAAGAGGTGTTCCTGTTCCGCGAGCCCGGCAGCGGCCAGCAGCCGTATCGCGCGGTGCTGCTGCGCAATGGCAAGGAGTCGTCGCTGGAAGGCGGGCCGATCACGCTCTACGTCGACGGCACCTTTGCCGGCGAGGGCTACATCGGCCGCGTCGGCAAGGACGAAACGACCTTCATCCCGTACGCCCGCGAGTCGGGGTTTGCGCTGAACCAGCGCTACGACGAAACCGTCTCGGATCGCCGCGTCGCCAAGATCCACGGCGGCCGCGTCTGGCTGCAGGCCAAGCGCGTCTACACCCGCACCGTCGCGGTCGAGAGCAACCGCGACCAGCCGAGCCAGTGCTACGTCAAGCTGCAGCGCACCGGTGGCACCGAACTGGTCGATCCCCCCAAGGACCTCGTCAAGGCAGGCGGCGAGGTGTTCGTGCCGGTCGCGGTGCCCGCCAAGGGCAAGGGCGAGGTCAAGATCGTCGAGTCGACGCCCATTTCGTCGGTCGAGGCCGGGCTCACCCCCGCAGCCATCGACGGGCTGAAATACTGGCTGACCAACGCCAAGCCCGACGAGGCGCTGGCCGGGCCCATTCGGGAGGCCCTGGCGGTGCAAGACGAAATCAGCAAGCACGATCAGCGCATCTACGAGTTGCAGCAGCAGCGCAGCACCCTCGACCAGGAGCAGCAGCGCATCCAGAGCAACCTCGACGCCTTGCCGCAGGGCGCGGTCGCTGCGGATCTGCGCAAGAAGCTCGTAGGCCAATTGGACGACGCGAGCAGGAAAGCCGCCGACGTCGCCAAGCACATTGTCGAGGCGCAGGTCAAGATTGCGGCGCTGCGCGAGAAACTGCGGGTGCTGCTGGCCGGGGTGGAGTTGAATTAGGGACTGGAAAACAATAAGTCGATCACTCTCACATCAGGACGGAGCCGCGAGTCGGACCCTTGGTCCGCGAGCTGGCGACCCACTGAGCAAGCAAACGGGCCCAAGAAATGATTGAGTAAATCA